>JAABUP010000238.1_pt1 | contig 123141 bp, 136 predicted proteins | sample 5559201 | NCBI WGS metagenome assembly JAABUP01 (sample SAMN10711887, study PRJNA513373) | rock metagenome | isolation source: Antarctica rocks | place: Antarctica | reverse complement strand
GCTTTCAAAGTTGTTGTCAAGTCCCGGGTAACTACCGCTATTGTTCAGAGGACAAGTTTCGTCACAAGATGGCTACAAACGTTCCCTACCTGTATCTTCTTTTGGCTATCATCACCACTTATGTTATTTGGGCGGTACGTTCCAAGTCCTATAGTACTGGCGGATCTTAAGACATTGTGACCCGCTCTGTCTTGCCTATTCCTAAGACTTCTTTTAAGTTGCAATGCGTTTATTTCTCTTGATCAGATGCATGTTTCTTGGCTCATTCCTCCACTTAGATCTTCTACAACCTCCTCTTCTCCCCACTCCGCCGCGTTCCGGGACCCTTCATCGCCAAACTCACCGGAAATTGGCTCCTAATTATTGACCTGGCGGGAAATCGGACTAGCACCATCCACGGCCTCCACCAATCGTGCAGATCGGCCCTAGCGAACTCAGCTTCTCCAGCGTGGATTGTGTGCAGGAGATTTACGGTCAATCCAGCGACTACATGAAAGCACCGATGTACAATTTCATTGCGCGACGGGGGGTGTTCAACATGCGCGACAAGGCAGCGCACAAGCAAAGGAGGAAACTCCTCAGCCATGCATTCTCTCAATCGAATGTCAACGACATGGAGCCTTTGATTGGTGACCAGGTTCGAAAGTTATTGGCAGCCATTGAAAAGCATTCTGAAGAGCCGTTGGACGTATATCACTGGTTCCGCATGCTTGCACTGGATGTGGCTGGTGTGTTATCCCGGCTCTTCGAATTGCTTCGTCACTAATAAGTTGCATGAGTTTTAGGAGATGCATTCTTAGGGAAAGCCTTTGGTGCCCTTGATTCTGACAAAACTCCGTCCTACGTCCACGATCTTGACAATGCCTTCCTTGTCTGGGCGATCCAAGGATTGTTTCCTCTGACCTACAAGGTCTTAAGTCGAATACCGAATCATGACCTGCAGCACTTTTTAAAGACCGATGAGCGGGTCTACACGGTGGGTTGCCGCCAGGGGAGGGAGAAGGAATTCGTCGCTAATGGACAATAATATGGCACCAATGCCTTTCACAATTACGTACAACGCTACGGGCGAACTTCTCAACGTAAAGACCTCCTCACTAAGCTTATCGAGGGCAAAGCTTCCGACCAGATTGCCCCACTATCAGACGACGAAACCTCTGTCGAAACAAGCAATCTTGTTTTCGCGGCTACCGACTCAACGGGCATTACCTTGACGTACTTATTTTGGGAGCTAGCACGTCATCCGCATTTGCAAGATCGGGCTCGTGAAGAGCTACAGAATGTTCATATGCTCGCTGGCGTTGCCAGTTACAGGGACGTTGCCAACTTAACGCTTCTTGATGCTATAGTGCACGAAACTCTTCGTGCGTATCCCGCCGCGCCAGGAAGTTTGCCGAGAATGGCGCCAACAGGGGCAAGATGCTAGGGGGGATTTTTGTGCCGGAACGTGTATGTGCTTTATATCCGGCTCCTTTATATCAATGCTCTCTCGACGTAGCATCTGACAGCTCCGGCTATAGACCGTCGTGTCTGTGCAATGCTCCACGACGCAGCGTGACCCTAAAGTCTTCCTCAATCCTGCGTCCTTTGACCCAGATCGCTGGATCACCACTAACGGTGGCACTGATGAAATGGAAGAACTGTACATGCCCTTCACAAAGGGTACCAGAGTCTGCATGGGTCAGAATATGGCTGTTATGGAGATGAAAATTGCGACTGCGACCCTCCTCATGCAGTATGCTGTCAATCTAGCGCCCGAGATGACGGACGGTGATATGGATATAACGGATCATTTTGCGCTGGCGCCCAAGGGGCGCAAGTGTCTTCTCACTTTCAGTAAGGTGCCCGAGAAGGATTTGTAGGGCTCTTCTCTCGAGCAATGGAAGTTTGCTCACACGTCGATGTCGAAATGTGTCGGTCGGTCTGTTTCACAATCTCCGATGCTTTCCCGTCACTGTGACTTGCGTGGCTTCGTCAGCCGCTTTCGAATGATTGGTGGGCGCGGACACGATGGGCTTTCTCGCCTTTTGCGATAGGGTGGGACGAGAGTGCAGGCGACCTCGTCGTTGTTTGGTTCGATGACTTTCCTTATCAACCTCCTGGATCATCTGGTTCAGGAACCCGAACTAGGAATCCAGTGCGTTTCCCAGCTGGTCTCCGGGCAGCCATGAGTCTTTCCACCGTATCAAGTATTCGATCATTGATCCTGTGTCTCTCTTCTTCCCCTGACGTCTCCGATCAAGGCTGAACTCAATTTCCCATTCGTTCGCGTCTTCTACCTCCTCCGCTCGTGAGGGCTCTGGTGGCTCTGCTGGATTGTCTTGGGCCGGAGGCGGCTCGTGAGGAGTTCGAGCCGCTTCGGTCGCGCTGACAAAGGTGGCATTCATCGATTGTCCTTGGCCACAAGCCTCCATCTCAGTGTTGCCAGCCTCCGTCTCGTTGTTGTTGATGTTGTCTTCTGTGAGATGAGCTGATTCTTATAACAGTGACAGTGGACTATCTTGATCCTGAGGTGGTTTGAGAGTCGGGTCGGCGTCTGGAGGGCGATCACTCTTTGCCCCTTTCGCGGAGCCGCTTCATCGCTTTCAATCTCGCTCTCGATCTCGATCTCGCTTTCGCTTTCGGTCTCGGTCTCGGTCTCGGTCTCGATGTCATCATCTAAAATCACCATTGGATGATCTGTGAATGATCAGTCATGCTGGTGTCGGTCAAGTCTTCTGCATCAACCTTGACTCCCAGTCTCAGTACCCTCATTCAAACCTGCAGTAATTGCTTTGCGCCTGAAGGGACCGGAGACGCCCTGTGTGATAGTCATCGACTCTGACTCAATGCCTGATCCAATGTCCGGCTGGGCGTGCTTCGCGCTGTCGCCGCCGTCATTCGCGAGATGGGCTGTTTCCTGCAGGCGCAGCGGCTGAATCAGATCGACTGCTGGTTCTGCAGAATTGTCTCGGTCCTGAGACTGCTCATGGGTCTGCGATCACACAGAAGCTAATGGGGCTGTCTGAGACTGAAAAGTCTTGAGCATGACATCAATATCTGGAAATGTGACGTTGAAGAAAGATGGATCCTCGCAGCCGGAACGCACTGGTGAAGGAGAGACTTGCCGCGACGCTGGTTGAAGCTTTCTATCGCAATTCTGTCATGTCCAATCCATTTGCAGAGGTTGTGCGATACCTGTTGGATCTGCACGGCTGGCTACACCCCTTCAGCTGCCCTGGCTGAAAATATCACCCGCTGAAACCGTGCTGCACCCCTTCGAAACATAGGGGCAAGACAGACCTTGAGCGATCATCTGTGCATCTGGAGCACCGAATGAAGATTGAAAGGCACCGCTCTGAGATTGGTACCGAACATGATACTGGTTCTGGTGTCAAGATGATGCTATCAGCGACCCTGTGACGCGATCCAACGTAGCATGAGGCAGTGATGAGCTGGGGGAAACCTGGCACGGAGCAAGCGCGTGTATAGATGGCCGGATAGGGCCGTCATACATCAATGGGATTGTCCTGATGAGACGATCAAATTCGTCTGGCTCAGAGAGACCTTTCAACAGACCTCAAAAGCGGATAATCATATAGGCTCTGTCACATTGTTTTCAGCGCTGTCTCCAGCATCCTACAGTCACAGCAGTGCCTCAGCTCTATGCAGCATAAAAAAACACCCCCCGTTGGCTGGTTGGCTCGCAGACCCACAGGCCCAAGTTACTCCGTCACGCAGCTGGTCCCGATCCAAGAAGATTCTCTCTTCACCTCCGTCACCTCCTCTGCCACACCATCATCAGGTGGTCGTTGATGCTCATAGACTGCCGCCTCGGCCTCTTGACAAGCTACCACAGCCCCTTTGCATCTCCTTTCTCTGCTGTGATGAATGAGACTTCAAAACAGGACATACACCCTGACGTGACTGACAGTGGGGTCTGTGCAACGGATCGTCCAACTATTAGATAACCTCGCCCACATTTTCATCAGCTCATCGCATCCTGAGCTATCTTAATGCTCGATCGTCAGCGATACCCAGATGAGCTGTGCGGTCATCAGCCTGAGAAACGGAGGAGAAGGAGGCGCAGCGCGTGCATGAAGGCGAGAAAATGCCAAGAGAAACAGCGATGGGTTTATGTGATGCCGTTCCCGCAAGGCGAAGAAAGCGGCGAGGTGGTCAAGCGAGACGCCTTCCCCGAAGGGGTCGTCGCTAAACCGCAACAGGCAAATCCTCGACGGATCTGGGCTGTGCGAGTAAATTTGCGCCACGCCCGCTTCACCCGAAGATTTGTCGCCCTTGGGACGTAATTTGGACACAAAAATTATGTAGGTATTTTGGTTATCCTCTCTCTTCACTAATTACCTTATTTACTATAATGGTAAATATCACTCCTCTTCGTATTCTACTCCTTCCTCATAATCTGATTATCTTTTCCAGCATAAGAATCCACCTCGGATTCAGCAAGATGTTTTCAACCGTCTCCTGGTCATCTTTGGTGGTCCCATCTCTGCATTTCCGTACGGGATCTAGCCCTCGAGCTTCATCCTTCCGGCGGTGCATTTCTATGACTGAACCTGGTTTCATGTGCGTGCCGGTATCCGGGTCATTACGCAGTGTTAGCATCTAATCACTTGTGCGCAATTCTTCTTTCTTTGACTTGAGATCCCGAAAATAAAAGAAGTCAAAGTCTCTAGGTCCGAACTTCATTGATCCACAAAGACTACATTACGCGTCCATTGAGCTACTTCCTGAACAATCCGGTTCCCACGCCACTTGCTGCGTGTATGATCCAGTGGCCCGCAACCAAACCACTGACCGACTTTTTTTTAAAGACATCGAACCTCTAATCCTTTCCTTCAGACGTACTATCCACGTCATATTCGCTTAACATCCTTTCATTCACATATATGCTCAGACAACTTCTTGTCGAGCAACTATAGACTGTACTCTCTAGGAAGACATCTCAGGAGAGAACACAATATGAAAGGGGCTACTGTACTAGTCGCTACAGCAGGTCTGTTGGTGGTGAACTCCGAAGCCATACGGCTGGTGCAGAGGGACAGAGCACCAGCGGTGGTTGGTTTCGGCATACAAAGGAAGGCTGTCAGCAATCCAGTCAAAAGAGATCAACTGCGCCAAAGAAGGAGCACCAAGACTGTATTGGAGACTTTGGACAACGAAGTAAGATGATTGCCGTCCATTTGTAAAGGCTTAGGGCTGACTCACCAGGAAACACTATACTACGCAAATGTCAGCTTAGGTACGCCGCCGCAAAAGCTCAGGCTACATATCGATACCGGTAGCAGTGATCTATGGACAAACGCTGCATCATCAACTTTGTGTGATTCGAGAGGAAATCCGTGTTCGCTATCGGGTATTTTCAATCCCAATGCGTCATCAACGTACAAATATCTTTCTAGCGATTTCAACATAACCTACGTCGGTGGTTCTGGAGCTACTGGCGACTACGTCACCGACACACTCCGTATCGGAGATGTAGACTTGGCCGATCTTCAATTCGGCATAGGTTATAAATCAACTTCACCACGTAAGTTTCTTCTGCACGTTCAATATTGTCGGACGTCTCTTCATACTGATATTGCCCCGAGCAGAGGGAATCTTAGGCATCGGCTATGATATCAATGAAGTTCAAGTCAATCGCAATGGAAAGCCAGCATACCCAAACGTACCACAACTCTTGGCCAATGATGGCTACATACAATCAAACGCGTACAGTCTTTGGCTCAATGATCTTGTCTCAAGTACTGGCTCTATCCTATTTGGGGGTGTGAACACAGGCAAATTTCATGGACAGCTCCAAACACTTCCTGTCCTGAGCGTATATGGTGTTTTCGCAGAATTCCTTATCACTTTAACCGGTCTCGGAATCACCTTGAACGGTAAAGGCAGCAGTCAAACCTTAAGTTCCAATAGCCTGCCAACTGCAGTTCTCCTCGACTCCGGAACTACTCTGACATACTTACCCGACCAAGTCACCCAAGCAATCTTCAACGAGGTAGGAGCTCAGTACGACCCTGCTGCAGGAGCAGCTTACGTTCCATGCTCTCTGATGAACAACGCCACCACCATCGATTTTACCTTTTCCTCGCCGGTCATCTCTATTCCCATGAAGGAGCTCGTCCTTTACCCCCGCACGAACGCCGGTGGAAGCCCAATCACGTTTAAAGATGGCACGCCAGCCTGCATCTTCGGCATCAGCCCCGCAGGTGGAAGCACAGCCGTCATGGGCGATACCTTCATCCGCAGCGCCTACGTTGTCTATGACATTGCCAACAACGAGATCTCCTTGGCGCAGACTAACTTCAATTCCACCGAGACCCATATCTTGGAGATCAGTGCAGGCCCAAGTGGGGTGCCGGGTGCCAGGAGAGTATCCAACCCTGTGACGGCCGTGGCGACGGCTACGGGTGGCGCTAGGATCAGCACCCCAAGCACCACCGCGTCGGTCATCAGCGGAAGCGATACGACGATCGCGTATTTGCCGTTTGTTTCCGTGGCTGGCATTGCCTGTGCAGTGCTTCTATTTGCGTTTTAAAGCCATCATTGTTCTTCATTGGTTCATGTGGTTCTGTGGAGTCTGGAGTTGTATCATAATGCTTGACAGAGGCGGCATCAGCATGAGTAAGGCGACTTTTGGCGTGTGTGAATTCAAATCTTGGCATGGGTAGGCGTGATTATGAGATCAACAATGCCCATTCGTTGAGGGGGAAGGGACTACGAGAGATAAGCCTCAAGATATTATTGTTTTCACAGCTGGAGGGACAACATATGAGGAAGCGAAGAGGGTGGCTCAAGTCATTGGTAGTTCTTCAGGGGTCAGGGTAGTACTTGGAGCCACAGGCATGCACAACAGCGCTACTTTCCTGAAGGAAGTGGATGATGCTGTGGGGACTTGGCCGAAATCATCACCATTGAATGCAGCAGAAAGATTAAGAAAGAAGACAGTAAGACGGTAACCTTGGGTTAGTACGCGTTGGCGTTTAAAGAACCAGGCGAGGATGTTGGTTTTCTATAACTCATATGCGAAAGCCATGAAGGACAACGTATCACCTGGTATAAAGAGAACGTTGCGACATCCCCACCTTGACGTGCCAATGTGCCTCAATGAGGGCAAGCGGCTTCAAACATGTCTTTACACTCTCTCTCACTCACTCAAACAACATGATTCGCTGCGCTTTGTTGATGATTCGATCAAAACTGACTTCTTCTTCTCATCGCTTGATCTGTCGACCAACGACATTAAATCCTCTCACTCAAAATCATGCAAATGCTTCACTCATCTCGTTCGCTTCAATCGTGTAATTGATTCTGTCAAGTCTCTTCGAAGCTCTTTTCCAAGATCGTCAAGTCAATATCAACACTGAGTGGTAGGATCCACTGCTGGTGAGAGGGCGCTGGCGAAACATAGCAGGAGGCAGCGGAAGGCTTCACGGACTCCCTTTGGAGATATAGGGAGACGGTCACCCAATTTATAGATCAATTTTCAATCTGGTGATCGTCATCAAAGCAAATATAGGCTTAGTGAATGATTGTCACCGGGAAATCTGATCGGAAGCTTACTGCATTCGTGATAGATGACACGATCGTCTCAATAAGCACTAATAGTATGCCCACAGCACTCATAGAGCATCACTGACATCTTTTCAGCACTCGCTGAGACTTGCCGTCTCTTGCAAACTCCGGCCGAACTCTTCTTCTTGCTCTTGCATTTGTCACCATCATCTACAAGCTTCTTTACTGAAGAAGAAGAAGAAGAAATTATTTACTCGGCTGAGAGATAACAAAACCAACACTCTTTAAAACAGCGATTCTTTCAATCACCGTCAAAGTCCGAACAGAAAATCCTTCATCCTCGGCGTTCGGGTCACTGAATGGTAGCAATTTGCAAAGTAATTGAGCTGCTGTCGCATACTGTTATATCGTACTATTGCGGGACGATCCACCGTGCAAGGCGTTATGGGACTTCTTCAGACAATAACAACGACAAGATATTTTGGCCATCTGTTACGATGATCCGCGGAGTTCTTTTACCCCTCTGGCCTTTTCCTTTACGGCATACCACTTTCCGGCTTTTTGGTCAGACACTTTCGCCTTGTCTCGAAAGGCCGATTACATCCTCCCTACAGATGTCGATAAAGTACTCGTCGGAGTTCCAAATTTTTCAGATTGGAGGAAGCACCTGATGGGCCCAGCATTCAAATAGTGTCGGAGGTTCAGGCCGCGCAAGAAGGCAGCGAGATTGAAGAAGTTGGGAACTTGGAAGAAGATGAGGATGAGAACGACGGAGATGAGGAGAGCGAGGGGGAGAAGGACGGGGAGGATGAAGACGAGGAAAGAGAGGAGGACGGAGTGGTAGAGGATGAAGGGGGACAAGGCTTCTGACCCCGGAACTCGAGCAGAAGGGCTTGACCACGAGGCCTTCCTGCCCGTGGCGCACCTTGTACCTCGTCGCGTTCCTGGGTCCAAAAAAATAAGCGCCCGGTTTCAACCCCCTACCGCCGACATCAGCAAATCACCTTCACCACCTGCACGCTCGCTTGACCTCGACGCTGCATGTCATCTACACCAGCTACTCGACAAGTTCGGGCGCCAATGTCAGCTAAGGCCTGGAGATATCAGAGGATGGGGGATATTAGCTTACCCGGAGAACTTATCAGCATCCATGGCGAAAGCTGGAGAGGAAGGTCGGTTACGATGTCGATGTTAGTCTCTGCGGAATGTTGATCTACAGACTATCAGGCCTTTTCGACGAAGGCTTCTGAATGTCCGAGCAAGGAAGAAGAGCTCCAGTTGTGGAATGGGTTAGTCCAGGGATCCCTAGGAAAGATCTGGGACGTAGTTGCACAGACATGTCGCAGTGAATTGGTTGTGCTAGCAGAACTTTAGGAGGCAAAATGCGCTAGATCAACATAGTAGAGTTGGGGCTCTCCAGGTGCTCCAAACAAACTTGTTCACGGTCACGGTCCATGCTAAGTCCGAGGCGATACAGAGCCGAGGTTTTGCAATATCTATTTTGAACCCAGCACAGTGTTGGTATCTTCATCAGCATCTAGTAATCCAAGATTCCTTATGGTCCCTGCTCTGGGCGCATCCTCCCTCGGGTGCGCTGCTTGTGCTTTCCGATAGGCATGTTGTAATGCCCGCGTCTTCGCTGCCTGCAAGTCACACGCCCAGTCGTTAGCATCCGCTTGTAAAGGCTAAGATCTCACATAAATTGCTGGGGGTTCGCGGCGCTGAGTGGGACAGACCTCCTTCCTGTGGTGTAAACACTCGTAATAATCCTCCATCACCGGCAGACACTTCTTCTTCCCCGAATCATCTTCGGTAGTCGTATTGACGACGTAGCAAGCCAGTAGCTCTTGCCAGAACGGAAAGCATCGAGAAGGACCTACAGACGCAGGAGAAAACGTCAGTGTCCGGTGCTGGAACTAGGGATATGAGGGAGCGGAGATGAGAGTCGCTCGCAAGGGAGATGTGCGGCTCGAGGGTCCACCAATCTCTACACATACCGCCATTGAGTCCGTAGCCCGACGACATGGCTGCCCGCTGAAGTCTTTAGATACGGTGTGGTAGATTAGATTTGGATTTCTCGGAGCTTCAGCTGACGTCTGGTGATACGCGCTTAGCGCTTGAGCGCTCAGACGCTTGCGCGAAGTGGTTCGTGCCCGCTTTCACGCAGAAGCGGGACCTCACATCTAGGTATTTGTACCATTCAGATCATTATAGTGCCGGAGATATTTGACGCATAGGAGATAGGCCTGCTGTCAAGGTCTGTGCCGCGTCAATACGGAAGACACAGAGCCTGCCACAAGGGAGTTTCTACAGGCTTCTGCTGGTCTAGCCAAATGTTTCTTGATGGACATGCACGAGTGCCCAACCTAATATGACCCGCCGTTACGCATGTGTCTCGCTTCAAGGGCCTGTACAATACAGAGCTCTCCGGGAGTACGAGTACCTGTGCAGAATCATCCGGCAAGCGCCAACGGTGTTGTCCAAGACCGCACATCCATGGGTATCGTACCGCACCTTCTCCGCGGCGTCGGAAACGGGTCTAACCCCGCAACCTTACAGTACCACCGATGTGCCCCACGCGTGCGTGGGCTTGTCAACCACAACGGAGTAACAGCCATGACCTTTGGAAGACTCGATGAGCCATTGCATTGATATGGACTGCCCTCTTTGCTATCATTGATAACTTTCCAGCCGTGACTACTATCTAGTTTTAATCTAGGTCTCCAACATCATGGCAGACCCCCCGGAGCCCCTCACACTGACGCCGGTCGAAACCTCAGTGGCCGCTGACAGGACGAATGGCACCAGCAACGAGCAAACAAACGGGACGACAAAACACACAGAAAGTGATGCATCAACCCACAAATTCGATCCCAACTTTACCAAGAATGTCATCAATACGACTGGCCCGAAGGCTTCGCCGCGGATACGGAAGGTGATGGCGAGCCTGATACAGCATATACACGACTTTGCACGGGAAAACGAGATCACAGTCGACGAGTGGATGGCAGGTGTTGAGATGGTACGAAGCCTTCCTCCCCAAGTACCGGACAGACATCTTCATGGACAAGTACGAACAAAAGACGCGACGTTACAAACACTGACCATAGTACGCCTGCAGATCAACTCCGCCGGCCGCATGTCCGACGACCGCCGCAACGAAGGCCAACTCCTCTGCGACGTCATCGGCCTCGAATCCCTCGTCGACGAAATAACCTTCAAACTCGCCACGGACGCCGCGGACGCGCCCACCTCGACCGCTATCCTCGGCCCCTTCTGGCGCAAAGACGCACCCCGGCGTGAAATGGGCAGCACGACCGTGCACGGCATCGACAACGGTGACCACACGTTGATGCACGGCCGAGTCACGGATTACCTGACGGGCGAGCCGATCGAGGGCGCGGAGTTGGATGTGTGGCATACGGCGCCGAATGGGTTGTATGAGCAGCAGGATGAGAACCAGGTGGATTTTAATTTGAGAGGGAGGTTCACGACGGGCAAGGATGGGAAATATAATTTTTATTGTTTGAGGCCGACTAGCTATCCGATCCCTGATGACGGACCGGCTGGAAAGCTGCTGCAGTTACTGGATAGACATCCGATGAGGCCGGCGCATATCCACTTCATCGTAAGCTCCCCTTTGCATATCTTGACCATCTCCCACCACCTCACACCATCGCCCTGTCGGTGAGGCTCATCTTCCGCGGCGCTAACCGTACCCCCAAGGTCTCGGCACCGGGCTACAAGCCCATCATCACACAAATCTTCGATCGCCGAGACAAGCACATTACCGACGACGCCGTCTTCGCCGTCAAGAAGTCTCTGGTCGTCGACTTTCTGCCTCGCAAGGGTGATCCCAAAGCGGATTTCGAGCTGCCGTATGACTTCAAGCTGGCGTCGTATGAGGAAGCGCAGAAGAACTCGTTGGCGGGGGCGACGGAGGAGAGCGCGAGTTATGGTGCTGGGTTGAAGCATGGGTGAGCGTGGTTGTTGTGTGTGGTTAGAACTTTAGCTCCGTAGCGTCCGCTAGAATTTGAGGATTCGGTAGCTTGTTCAGCGTGGCTGAATTCGTTGGGTATCCATCTTTGCATATTTGGACGGAAACTTGGTTGACCCTCGATTTCTGTGCTTGCCATACCCTGTGCTTCTTTTGAACAATTGACCTTGTCGTAAGGTCTGTCGGTATCCAGGGTATCATTCAAGCCATGTCTGTCATCCCAAACAACGGCACAGTACTATCACTGATCCCCTGAATGCCCGCCTCAAACCCCGGCGTACCAACCGCAGGCGTCATCGTAGGCCATCGCCACAAAGCGTCGAACTCAATCTGCTCGTCGGCAGCGGACGACTCATCCGACCCAACCGTCAATGCATTACCGCTGAGATCCAATAAGCCCGAGAAGCTCCCGTGTCTCGAACTCGGTAGCGGAACGGGTGCGGATGGATCTCTTGATGCAGGCAGGTCGTTGCTCGTGGTAGGATCGATGTTCTCTATGGGTGGACCGAACGTCGCTGTTGGGCCTTGCGCGACTGCTGGCTGCGAGTTTTGCGCCAGTTGTGAGAAGAGGTTCTGCATCGAGCCTTCGCTTTGTGAGAATTGTGGTGTTCGGTTCCTGCGGGCTTGGGTGGCGACGACGTCGCGGAAGGTGGTGAGGATGTAGAGGAGGCGAGAGGCTTGTGGGTCTGTCTCGCCGCAGTATGCGATGATGGTGATGGCGTTCTCGATACATTGGTCGGCCGACGTATTGATGTAGAGGCTAGCGAACTCGTTCGAGAGAACGACCAGAGCAGCGGCGAAGAGAAAGTAGGTGACGAAAGCATTTCGTTGTTGGAGGTATCGGCCTTGGAAAGCGTTTTGCACCAAGATGATGGTATGTGTGGAGGCGATGACGCAAGCTTCTGAGAACTTCTCCATCCTGCATCCAGTCTTCGGCTTTCGTTGGGTAGGCGTGACTTTTTTCTTCTGGATTTCGGCGTTGAGAAGATAGAGGAAGAACGGCCTTGTAAGTAGGATGATCGAGTGACAGTAGAATAGATTCACATGAAGGATGGCAATGCCTTGACTGGGGTTTGTCGCAGACGCTTGCCGCCAGTGAAGCGTTGGCGAGAGAGCTTTTGGCCAGAGCTTGCACTGATCTGCGATTTCCTGAGCGAGCTTGGTGGAAATCTTGCGCTTTTGGTAGACCTTTCGGAGGATGACGCCGATCACGTGGCAACTTCGGACTGAGGCTTCTAGGCCTAACGTATTGGTTTGATTGAAGCTTGTTGGCCCAGGGAAAGACAAAGAATTGGCAGGATTGAGGGTATCGCCAGAGCAGTCATCTTCCGAGATGGCTGCTGGCCGTCCAAGACTGGCGGAGAGGAATCTGTCGAGGACATAGAGACTGCGCCAAAGATTACGCCGTAAATCTTGGTCTTCCGGAGTGAAGATAACAAGAGTCTCTTCTCGATGAAGACCAAGAGCGAAAGCTGAGCGGACCGCCATGCCTACGCAGATGGACAACTTATCAGCAGGATTTCAAATGCGCATAAGGTATGCAGAGCTTACCGAAGTAAGCAAAGGCCGTGTTTCTCTTGGAAACGGTCAGCATATATACTGCCATGAGAAGCAGTGCCTGAATCGACCAGAACCCTGCATCTTCAAAACCGATGATCGGATCGTTTAGACTCTTAGCATTCATATAAAATATCTCCGCTTGGTCCAATGGCTCTTTACGCAGCTTGTTGATCACTGCAGCATCAGTGCTTCCGAGTGCCGGTGTCGCTAAGTCAAGCCCGATGGAAAAGACCAGATTCAGCAGACAGAGCCAGTTGGGGTCTACCTTAAGAGGATCCGAATAACAAGAGTCAAGTGAATCCAGGAAGGCTCTGCGGTTAAAAACTTGCAGAAGGCCGTGCGTCTGCGACATGTCAGCGAGCACTTGAGAGTACGTTCGAGATGAGAAACTCTGACATTCATAAAGTACGAGTTTACGAGAACATCGGCAGTTTGCTTGTCAGGTAAAAGATGGGTAGGTCGGAAGCTGGAAGGTACCGTCATCGTACTCTCCATTATACGATGCCTTCGAGGATCAACGGTGAAAGCAGATGGCCCCGCGACACTCTCCACCATCATACGTAGAAGCTGAAGATAAGACAGAGTGGCGGAGTCTCCAACGTATACTGCTGAACAGTTAGCGTCTGCCAATTTGTATGTCTTTATATAGGGGTAACAAAAGAACAGCCCGAAGAGGTGATCTGGTAGGCAGAGGAGTAGTCAAGAAAAGTAAGACTAACATAATCTGCCGGTTGGGTCTTGAAGCATGCGTGTCAGAGTGTGATTGTCGGCCTCTTCGTCAACACCACTTGCGGTGGTACCACGTGACATCGAGGCTGCTTCCAGTTTTTCATCAACCCTAGGCGGGAAGAGTCTGATCGACCTTGCAGCACTCTCGATTGACGGCGCTTCAAGATCAGGCCTAAACGGCTCTGTCTTCAGGTCATTGCTGAATTCGTTTGCTTCGATAGAATAGCCCCATTGGTTTGTTCTCGACGATCGCCGGGACTGTGGTGAGAGCTGACCTGGCGGACTCTGCAGTGGAGACCCGCCACTATGATTTGACGCATTACCAAAGCCTGAGACATCACTCTCGGTCATTCGTCTCTTGGATGGAGACAGATCGTCGGCAGATTCGTGCTCGTCGTGCTCGCCATGCTCGCTCGAGCCAAACGTGCAGGAGAGGTTGCGCTTCCCGCAGGTGTTGCATGGACACTGGCCATTGCACTAATCCCATTAGCAGGTTGGACTACGACCAGGACTCGCAGTCACAGCTCGACCTTCTGTTTTCTACGCTTACAGCTATCGCAAGCCTGCGCAGTCCTCTGCCGCTTGTCTGGATCTACCTTTGGGCGGGTCATGTGGGCGTCTCATGTGTGATGGAGAGCTTCCGAGGAACCAAGGGGGTTCTGTCCGCAGCAATCTACGGCAGGATACGAAGTCAAGGAGTCGGAGTCATTGCTCGTTACATGTATCTTAGATTACATGTATTATTACTACGAGGACCCCGCGCTTCGCAACAAACGAGCGGCGCCCCCACGAATTGCCTGGTCGTTCCTCGCATATTGTTCTCAGTTTCTACATGTACTTTGTGGACTCTCTTTGACAGTCAACGGGGTCAAGCCACAACGTTGCTGACGGTAGATCGGCCACGTTAAGTACTTCGTACATACATAAAGTCGGAAGACGCACCGCGAACAGCCAGTCAGTCTTTGGCTTTGTTCCGAGGGGGCGACATAACCGACTCCTGTAATTATTGTGGATCAATCCGAGGGAACCAAACATGTGCTAAAGTGAATTGAAATTACAATAAAGCTTCAAACCTCCAGATCCAACATGGAACACGCCCGGCAACTCCGCAAACTCTCTCAATATGACCGTAATCGCACCCAAGCCGCGAAAGAGTCAAGAGTATTCGGTGCGTGATGAATGTCAAAGATCCTTGGACAAGCTGCTTCAATTGGCCGGCCAGCAGATACCGAAGGAAGTCAGACGACACTTGACAGAAGTGACCTTCTCAGCTCCCAAAGGTAGTGATGTGGTCTCCCTGCCTTGTCCGTTCAAGGAAACAGAAGCCACTTCCGTACTGAAGGCGGTAGAGGCGTGCGCGGCTGCAGCAATAGCAGATCTCAGATATCCCAGCAAGAGGAGAAAAATAGATGTTGATGTGGAACGTGCAACATGTTTTCTGTTTTCTGCATACCTGTCCACCGTCAATGGCATGAACAAGGCAAACCCTAATGTCAAATCGAGGTTGAAAGGTCAGGGTGGCATCTAGGCGAGCTCACACCAATCGTGACTGACAATCTCAGATACCGACCTACTCCAGGCGCAATCAATTCTATATCGTCGATTATCCGCCAATCTCTATGAGACCAAGAATCCAGGCGAATACTTTCATCTCCATGGATCTCTGGAAGCCACCACGGCGCTCAACATGATCGGGCTGGAAGGGCATCGGCCTGACATGACAGATTATCACGGATGCATTGACCTCATTGAAAAGCATGTCAAGCGATTTTCAGCCGAAGAGTTGGAAAAGCTCAACGCCGAGAAAGGACAAGCTGGTGTGACCTGTCTCAAATGGGAAGAGTTCAAGAAGACCAAGCATGTAAGCAAGCATAGTCAGATCAACCACGAGGAACTCTTCGTTTACATTTCTTCAGGGCCGGACTTTGCTCAAGGAGCCGCCTTGGACCATAGAGACGCTGGAAACTTCGTCTCCTCCAGTACCCTTTCCAGACGTCAAATCACCGGGATCAAAACCGCAAATCCTGTCCGGGATCAAGGTGCTTGAGCTGTGCAGAATCATCGCCGGTCCTGCCATTGGACGGACCTTAGCTGAGTATGGCGCGGACGTGATCAAAATCACATCACCGAACCTCAGCGATGTTCCGTTCTTTCAAGTCGACGGGTATGTAAACAAGTACTCCTCTTCCCGCCCCTTTGAGTGTTTATCCGTCTCTGCCCAATCGTCATTGCCCATCGCTGGTCTTCCTTATTGTCTCCAATATCGTAAACACCCTTGTCAATTTAAATCTCCTTTCTTAAACGACGTCCCTGCGTTGCTTAACCGCTCAACGCGAGCTGCCCAGTCCACATTTGTCCCCTCAATCACCATTTCCTTTTCCATCCCGCATCCCAACTCCCCCGCAATCTCACACCCACACGCTATCCACACACACCCTAACACACCCCCAGAAACATGGGCAAACACACCCTAGACCTCAACCTCAAAACGGCCACCGACCGCACGACCTTCGAGGCGCTCCTCCAAACCACCGACGTCATCCTCGACGGCTACCGGCCCGGCTCCCTCGCGCGCCTCGGCTACTCGCCGCACGACCTCGTCGCGCTCACGCGCCACCGCGCCCGCGGCCTCGTGCACATCGCCGAAGACTGCTTCGGGCACGCGGGCGAGTGGGCGTCGCGCCCGGGCTGGCAGCAGATCGCCGACTGCGTGACGGGCGTGGCGTGGGCGCAGGGCCGCGAGGGCATGGGCCTCGACGAACCGGTCGTGCCGCCCTTCCCGATGAGCGACTACGGGACCGGCACCATGGGCGCCATCGCCGCGCTCACGGGCTTGTTCTTGCGCGCCAGGGACGGCGGCAGTTATGTGGGGAAGGTCAGTCTGGTGCAGTACGACGTCTTCCTCATGCGGTTGGGCTTGTACCCGCCGGAGGTGATTGAGCGGATGAGGAGGGAGCATGACGGGGAGTTTTTCCAGTTGAGGCATTCGGATAGTGTGGATGAGGTCGGGCGGAGGGCGTTGAGGAGTATGCGGAGGGTGCGGCCGGGGTTGTTCGAGGAGCGCATGTTCCACGAGTCGTTTAGTAGGGGGTTCGGGGCTCGGGTTAAGTATGTGAGGCCTGTGGTGCAGATCGAGGGGTTGCGGAATGGGTTCTGTAGGAGTAGTCGGCCGAATGGGTTTGATGGGCCGACGTGGGAGGGGTGGGAGGTTGAGGAGGAGTTGGTGGATGCGTAGGAGTGGCGGGGCTGGCTTGGGCTTCTGGACGGGGGGGATGTGGCGGTGTCGTATGCTATATTGCTGTTGCTCTGTAGGGAAGTCGTATCTTCTCATGTGGGCATGTTGGCAACTAGAGGTCTTCAAGCTATCGTCTCTACTGTCACAACGACCCACAGGCAGAGGTCACCCAAATAAAAAGAATCAGCCGCGCAGAACTCTTCGATTCCCACTCGCCCTCAGTGATGCTACCTTACAAACCGCTCCAATTCTAACCATCTACTTCTCTCTCCTGAGCAGGACTGTGACTTCGTACCTGCCATCTCTCTAACACATTGCACCACCATCAACAGCCCAGGTCGCACCAGTGACGAAGGAAGCCTCGTCCGAGAGCAAGTAGACCATGACCTTGGCACTCTGGTCACACTCCCCCAGATGACCAAATGCCGTCATGCCGTTCCAGGCCGGGATCGATTCGTCGTGGCTAGGGCCGTCGTAGAAGTGGCTGTTCGTTAGGTCGCTGGGGATCTGTCAGTTATATGTATGTAGATAGAAAGAACCCGAAGAATGGAACGAAAGCGGAAGAGGGAAAGAAAGGGCAGAGCAGATCCAGTGAACGTGGTCGCTTACGGAGCGACGAAATTGATGCGGATACGCTTATCGCCGAACTCCTTGGCAGCAGTACGGACGAGGCCATTGAGACCGTGCTGTTATCGTTGTCGACTTGCCGTTGTTCACATGAGAGTAGTCGATCTGCTTGCTTTGCCGGCGTAGTAGGCAGCTGCCTTTACGTGAGCGATTAGTCCAAGGCGAGATGAAGCGCAGACGATAATGCCGCCGTGCTCGATGCTGTGGAGTCCTGCACGGAGAGTATACATCATGCCGGTCAGGTTGACGCCAATGGGGTGAGCCCAATCGTCTTCCTTAATCTCTACGATTATGTTAATGTTAGTGCTAGGGCCCTACGCGCCAGAAAGGCTGTGGAAATATTAGCATACATGTTAAGCAAGAGAGGAGCAACTACTGGTGAGTATTGCGTAGAGTTGTGGAAAGTATACTTTGCATCTCCATCCAAACGACCGATGTGGTCTACGGTCTTCTTCATCTAGGCGTTCACCTGGTTTGACATGGTCAGATCGACATGGGCAATGATCAAGCCGCCTTTTTCTTCGTGGCCGTTGTCGAACTTCTCAAACCAGTCTTCGACTTTCTCGATGCCTTCTTGTTGATGTCAGAGACCGAGATCCTGGCTCCGGGGCCGACGGAAATCTTGATGACCTTAAGACTAATCTCGGTGTTGATATTAGTGATGGCGATGATTTTGTTAGTGAAGTCCGAATTAGACGTTGTTAGTAGTTACTTGATGTGGACTCCACTGGATGCTAGCATAGTGGTTGGATATGAGGATTGGTCGACACAGGTAATAAGTTTATGGAGTGATAGAAAGAAAATATTCAGCAAACACATCTTTATATCTTCACCAAGCTCCAGTATGAACAAAGTGTATGTATCCACCGGAGCGAGCGAGCCATAAGAAGACTAAGGAATACTTCGAAGAGCTGTTGATGTCGGAAATCCTTTTCCACCTTCAAGCTCCACTAAGACCTTACAGAAGTTGTGATTAATGATGTTGGAAACCACCCCACAAGAGTAGCCAAGACGAATGAGCGCGATAAGGTCAATACCATATAGTCACTGCACGGCGGCATGACTTTCTCTTGCAGGTACTCCTGGACCAGTACGATGACACGAGCATATCGGAAGGCCGAGAAGCATCGAATGAAAAGACATAACAGCGTTCATGGAACAGTACGAAGTTCGCCACCGCATGAAGAGGCTTTCTGAAGTCCAGACCGCCTCAGAACAAGCATCAGCTGGCATCGTGACCATCGTGACCATCGTGAGTCAACCGAAAGAATCCCAGACTGTGCGTTTCTCCGGTTTGCGGACATCAGAAAAGAGACAAAGATCGTGGGATTTCAGGCGCTAAGAAGTGCAGCGGAAGTCACGGACCGGAGGTCCCTGAGGGCTTATGAACCTCGTCATACCGATGGTCATGTCGGAGGACAGATCCACATGTGATGCAAATTCCAACCGTCGCATTGTCTATGATTGATGTTAGCAGTTCTCATCGTCTACAGTAGGATATGGGTTATGAGGATGGTGCTTAAGAAGAAGCCGGTGAATATGATGGATTATTCTTGATTGAGGTAAGGTAATGTATTGTTAGGCACAAGATGCATAAGCGAAGGATAAGGTGCATATCAGACTACGACCCCTGCACCTCACGATGCAGTGTGCAACAGTGTGAAATGCGCAATTAGTCCTTGAGCCACCACATGACCGGCCCGTTGCTGATTTCCAATCCTTCGTGGTCACCTTAAAAGGGTACTGCTCCAGCTGGTCTGAGCAGTGAATCTCAGCATTCTCTCCATTTCTGTACACATCCGCAATAACCATCAACTTTGATCCATTAAGTTTACAACATCTCACCATCGATGCGCGGTCTACTCCAAGCAGCTGTCGCTGCTTCAGCACTGCTAGCAAACGCTGCAGGAGCTTCGAAGCTGACCCCGCCAGTACTCCCACTCATTGTTCGTAACCCATATCTGAGCACGTGGCTCGGTGATGCTCGTGAAGCACCATGGAACAAATGGCCTATGTTTTGGACCGGACAAGAGGTCAGCTTACCCGCATGAAACACAGTTGAGCTGCATGAGATAGAGATGAGGAGAGAGCCTCCTGTTGCTTTCCGGCTGACTCCCCTGATCAGGTTGGGTTCTCCGTGCTAGCTGCTGTGCCGCAATCTGATTTAGTTTACCCTTTGCTTGGTAGACCCCAAGACTCTCTACTACCTTCCCAGAAGGACGCTGGGTAAGCTATGGGATTCATTCCTAGCAATGCACTCGCTAATTCATCTCTCCATTGGACAGTTACGTTGTCTCGTATCCAGCGTACCTCGGAGCCAAGTACGATGCCTCGACAACGAACTTAACCTACCTCATCCCAGCTCCTCCCACCTACCCTAAGTCCACGCAAGGACTCGAAATCATCCTATCCTTTCTCTCTCCAATCACTCCAACATCTACCCTGCGACAAGCTATTCCCGCCTCCTACCTGACTGTGCACGTCAAAGGGAACTTCAATGTGGATATCTACGTTGATGTCAACGGCCTCTGGGTTAGTGGAGACAGGGGCAGCCCGATTGTATGGGAGCTGGGTCAGACAGACTTAGGTGATCGTGAAAAGGGGTTGAAGACCTGGAAAGTGAAGAGAAAGACAGAGCAGCTCCTGACAGAGCTTGAAGATAGAGCGGAATGGGGGACCTTGCACTTCACTGCATCGTCGGTAGGCTCGCCCCATCTTACAGACAATGCACAGAAGCGAATTGACTCTTCTCAGGAGGTTCGTCACGAATCAGGGACTTCGGCTCTACTCAGGCAGCGATTCGCGAGGACTGGTACCTTACAGGATGTCGTGGATCCTTCCTTCCGGACCATCATGGACGAAGAGCCTGTATTTGCCTTCGCAAAGTCCTTTCGGCTCAACTCCACAACCTCCGCATCGACTCCCGTTACAGACAGCGTGCTCTTCACAATTGCGCATGTCCAAGATCCGGTGGTACAATTTGCCGCTGCAAGAGGCCTGACCTTTATGAGACCACTGTGGGCGTCATGGTTCGAATCGCCCGAGTCTCTGCTCACCTTCCATTACTTGGACTACAGGAATGCCAATAAGCTTGCCAGAAATTACTCAAGTCAGCTTGCCGAAGACGCTTACAAGTCGGGCTCAGTGGACTACGTTGACATCGTTGCGCTCTCTGCCCGCCAAGCGATGGGCGCGACAAGCTTCTCTGGAACTCCGGATAACCCAATTCTGTTCTTGAAAGAGATCTCCTCCAACGGTAACTTCCAGACGATCGACGTTATCTTCCCGTCATTCCCATTCTTCCTGTATACTAATCCGCGATGGTTGGCATACTTACTGGAGCCCTTGATTGAACACATGCTGAGTGGTCAATATCCGAATCGGTACGCAATGCACGATCTAGGCACTCACTTTCCGAACGCCACTGGACATGCCGATGGTTACGACGAGTACATGCCTGTTGAGGAATGCGGTGACATTCTTATCATGGGTCTTGCTATTGTCAACTCCCTTAAATACGAGATGGATGATTCGACTGGGTCTGTTTGGGCCAGTCTTGGTGGAGACAGCTTGGACTCAAACCCCAAGAGCAGCGCCTTTGCGCTGAGTGAACTAGAAACCAGAGATGACATTATGGGACTTGATGATCGCTGGGGTGGATCCGCGAAGGGAATCGAACAATCGAAGAAATGGATTGGTAAGAGCTATAAGTTGTGGAAGCAGTGGACTGGATATTTAGTCGACTTCTCACTGGAACCACAGAACCAGCGTAAGTTTTTAATACTTTCCGAAACTGGATGACCTCTGACGTACTTCAGTCTCCACCGATGACTTTGCCGGGTGGCTTGCGCTCCAGACCAACCTCGCTCTGAAAGGCATCATTGGCATCAAAGCCATGAGCGAGATGGCGGAAGCGATTGGCAATCTCGAAGATGCGAAGTATTACAGAGTAAGCTTACTTCCTCTTTTCTGCTAGCGACACAAGCTCACTTCTACTTGCAGAACATCTCTCATGTCTACGTCGAGAAATGGGAGGAGTTTGGTATATCTCGTGATGGAACCCACGCTAAGCTTGCTTACGACTGGTATGGCTCTTGGACAACTCTCTATAATCTCTATGCAGACGCTCTCCTCTGTTTCCACCTTGACTCGACCTCCTCGGATACTCCTGCGGCATCGGTCATGGATGGACAGAAGCCGCTAAAGCCAGGTCACGGTCATAGCAACCGCAGCAAGACGGGTTTTGTTCCTCAGCATATCTACAAGATTCAGAGCGATTGGTACTATACGGTGCGTCAGAAATATGGACTTCCACTCGACAGCAGACATCTGTATACAAAGACCGACTGGGAATTCTTCGCGGCGGCCGTCATGAGCAAGAAGGTGAGAGGAGCCATCCTCGAGAGCGTGGCTCTATGGGTCAATGAAACCGTCACTGGTAAGAGATGTGGTTTTCCTGCTTCTAGTTGACAGGCTTGCTGATGCCTGAGTAGATCGGCCCTTCGCCGATTTACACAACACCGAAGGCCATGGCGACTTCCCAGGCCCGAACTTCTTCGCTCGCCCCGTTGTTGGAGGCCATTTTGCCTTCCTGACACTCGGGAAGGCCTGTGGAGGAAATGCGATGCAAGGGTTGGAGTTCCTCGACAAGATGGACACTTTGGAGGAGGGAGAAAACAGCGGCAATGGGCTTCAGAGCGGCGAGCTGTAATCGCTATTGAAGGAAATCTGACTCGAGACTAGTAACGATGGTTTTTGTGCAATGAGCGACATGAAAGCAAAGGATAGAACAGGCGAGAGCGTGTAAGCTTACACTTTTACAAAACACATAAGGGATTGTTTTCTGTCTTTCATTCATTCATCTAGCTGACAATGCATGTTAGAGATTTACGCCTTGATGCTCACGGCTGCTTTTGTCATGGCTGCTCGATGTGACATGATCTCGCTTTCTTATGTCAAGCTATCCACTCGACAACAGCGACGTCCAGGCCAGCCCTTGTAAAAGACGAGCCATCAGTCTTCTCCTTTTGTGAAGCTCTTCATTCATAACCGTTTGCTTCGTTGCATGAAGTTGGCGAAGATGCTTGATTCGCGATATAAGTGGCCGTCGATGTGTTTGATCCTGGATAATCTTTGGTAGATGTATAGTCGTCTCAAGTCCGTGCCTCCATCACTCTGGTTGTAGTCATGAATTACGATTTAATACAGAACAGACATCCACGAATCTACAATGAGATTATTCCCGGTTTCTTTCGAGCTTCCTTATCGGAAAGCCTTTTGGTCGACTCGCTACAGCAGCATTTCTTTCTATCGCCTCTCGGCCGGCCCCTTTCCGACCTAACAAGACGATGTTGACAGATCCTACGGCTATGCATTCAATCTCTTGCGACCTTCTTGTTCGCACTTCACAAGCAGACAATCCTAACGACGAGGTTCGATATAGATTTCCGCATTGAGGGCTTGTGGCAAAAGACCGTTTGCTCTGGGAACCTCGGCCTTGTCACATACTATCTCAGCGAGAATTGGAGTATACCTGGTGCAGGTTTTAACAATGTGCATGTGTCCACGACTTCCAACCCGATAAAGAGTTGGGTTCATGTGCGTGCCTTCGCATCGTGACGAGAAATTATGACTGTTGATGTTGACTGGAAGCAATCATCTTCTCGAGGCATTCAGATGCCTGAGCCCACCATTCCGAATTTTCGTTTCAACGATAGGATAACGCTCATTCTGTTGGTCTGTCTGGTCCTGAGGAGGACGATATACGCGCCACAGCGTGCTCATCTTCCCCTTCCTGACGAGGTCGTCGGGCCGGATAATCCAACTGGAGATCTCTTACTCACTCGAATATGCCGTTGGCGAGTCCAATAGCACATCGAAGGCGCCCCTGTGTCTACTCTAAGATTCTTGAAGTGACTATTGCAAAGCACACGCGGCTCCAGATATGCTTCGCCACTGCAGCAAGCGGCGCGTTCCTTCCATCATTCGGATTCATTAGCCGCGGAAAACATTTCGGCGCGGTTACATAAGTGAATGCTGAGAGAATTTAACTACAGGAGAAAGTGAATTTTCGAAAGCAGCCAGTTGAAGTGAGCGGATAACTGGTGGTATGGTGAGTTGTTTTATGTTGGTACACCCTACGAGGTACTACAAGCCCAGACGTGATCTGGCGAGCCCTAAGACCAAACGTAGCGGGGTCTTCCGACCGCCAAACGACAAACACCTAGAAAAAAACGCGTCAGGAGACCTTTGAACGATCCGCCGAACCAAATCACCAACATGCCAACATACCGCAGTATCACAATCTCCCTCGTCTCACAATTCGACATCCTCACGATCCCAGAGTACGCTCCGCCCTCGACCTCGACCTCGACCTCGACGGACCCGTTCTGCCAGACGCCAACGCTCGTCGACTCCGACCGATCGCTCGTCTCCGTCTATATCCCCACATACCCCTGCTCACAGTTCTGGCTGTCCTACAGCGTCTCGGCTCCACACCCGCCGAACGCGCTCTACTACTTCAAGCTCTTCGTGGACGGCGCACACGTCGTGAGCTGGGGCTGTGGCGGGGAAGATGGGTTCAAGGGCAGGACGATGTTCGGTGTCTACGAGGCTGGCGAGAGTTGGTTGGGAGAGAGGGGGGTGGAGAAGAGGGTCTTCTGTTTCGCGAGTGAGGATTACGGGAAAAGACGATGCGACGGCGGCGATGGAGCTGGAGCTGGAGATGTGATGGAAGTCAAGGTGTACAGATCGAACGGTAGGAAGAGGATTTGGCCAGAGGTGGACGAGTTCGAAGTCTCGGCGAAGAAAGTCAACGGCCATAAGAAGGCACCGCAGCACCGCGGTGGCGGTGGAGTGAAGTAAGACTTACATTGTCTGCTTCCACTTCGAACACAAAGAACCCTACACTGAACCCGCGACAGTCTGATCAACGCCGGAATCCTCGAAGACAAACACCCAAGACGCTACTACAAGTACGCGCTCCTCGACCCCACCGACCAACCCTTTGCCACATTCAGATACTACTACCGCACCTGGGGTACGCACCTCACTCATTCTCCTTCCACTCTCTTCATCCAAGATCCAGCTAACATCGCAAAAATCCACCAGACCAACTCGAAGCCCTGGGCGTAATCCCACCCACCTCAGACGACGCCGACGACGCCCTATCCTCCAGAATCTCACCAACCTCCTCCCGCCAAAGCCCCACCAAAGAAACCTCTTCCGAAAACGACACCCACTCCATCTACACCACCTACGAAAGCACCACCGACCTAACCACACCATCCCTCCCATCTCGAGCAACTCTCACACCTCCGCCCGCAGCAGTCTTCGCCGTCCCGCAGTCCACGCTCCCGCCCTCGCCGACGAAGCATACGCCTGGAACCAACGAGTCTACGCCAACGCCGACGCCAACTGAAGAGCGCTCGCGACTCGAATGGTTGCGGAGGACTCCAAGCCCGGCCAAAGCGGCGGGTGGAAAGACACGGGAGACGTCGCTGGGAAAGGGGAGAGCTGGGTCGGTGGGGTTGCTGCGTGGTGTGGTGGCGAGCGCGGTGAGGCGGCGGGGGACGCCGAGTCCGGGTCCAGAGTAATGAATGGGATGTGGCAGCGGCTGAAGCTGTGGTGTTAGATTCTTCCGAGAGACTAAGTGCTTTTAACATGATCTGGCTTCCGTGGAAGGCCGCAGCGGCTAAAGCACTATTGTTATTCTGGTCGTCTGCAATATTCCTCCATACCAGGATTGAATATCCAACTTCGCATGTCTATGGCTCCAATCAACACGGCCCGGTGGGATCCAGTGGCCATTATCTTGCTGTTCGGTACAGCCAAGAGATCTCCCACTCTGCAATCAGCAGATCTTCGCATCGGCTTCGCAGCTGGCTCCGAGCTTTGTTGTAAGCTTGCAATGATGTGCATCTGGAGTTATCGTACAGTTCAGTCAATTGTTCAAGCTTCCAAAACCCGAATATACCGTTTTCTCCCAGAAGGATCGCTTTTCTTCTGGCACAAGTGGCATGCCTTTGCATGTTGCCCTCCAAATCATAACACCTGAGAAACAGCTCGCTGGTGTCTGTAGTTGTACTAGCAGCCATGCTACTGTATTCTTGGCATGGACTTAATCCTGTACAGCTCTAGTCAACCCATGTAAAACAGCTATCCAGCAAAAAAAAAAAAGGCCTGATCTCTTCGCAGCACTGCACTGAGAGATTTCTCGCAGCGCCAACACATTTGGTAAGGCAGTTCCAACCATGAAGGTATAATGTCGACTTTGGGCGTACGGAGATCGATCTGCAATTGTCTTCCGGGAAGGGTCAATAAGTCGAAAGGGAGAAGCTGCAAAGCTGTGAGATCCCGTCCGAATTAAAAGTTCAGAACCACAATACCTACTACGAACTGGAATTTCGAATTCAGCTGTAACCGCACCTCCAGTCCCCGAGCACGGCCCTTGCCGTCAACAAATTGCTCCCAATCCCCCACGCTCCACCCCGCTGTATCATTTTGCCCTTCTTCTTTTACCGGCTCCTCATCTGAACAAGGGAGCTCGGAAAGCCATCTACATCGGTCTTGGGTTCGACGGTACAAACTAGCCTTTGACATTTGCGTATTGACTAGTACATCGACGTGATCTGACAGGAGGTTATGTGCGACGCGACTGATACGGCGTTGGTCTGGAGGAGGAGCCCGAGAGGTGGACGTGCAATGAAGGTTGTGTATGTGTGTATGGATATTGCGGCGATTTGGATATGGGTGTTGGGAGGGCGTGGAGGTGTCAGTCGGTTTTGTGGAGTCGTGGAGAACACTCGCTGGAAGGGGTGGAAATCAGTACTTGCCATAGCAATAGCAGATGTTCAGGTAGTCTGCTTCGGTGTCTATGGAGTTGAGTAGAGCATCCAAACGATCCCCCAAGCAGTTTGCCAAGCTAGCCTTCACGAGGCTTCAATTCCAAAAGCTGGTCCCCTTCTCCAGAGGCGTTCCTCGCTTTCTGGTTGCTCTTCAGCAGATGACGATTGTCAAGGTAGCCCCCGTTTTGTCTTTACTAGAGACGCAGTGTTATTGGAGACTGAATAGCCAGAAGCGCGACTATCCAAAGTCGCGTCTACAAGACGTGATGAACAGTCTTGTACTCTGCTGCACTGCACCTCTCTCAACCAGAGATACCAACGTCACCATCCTCGAAATTGCTTTCTTCAACCGACCATCACCTTCGAAGTTCTCCACCGGAACCTTCTGACTTTGAGAAGACGCGTCTTATTGGTCCGCAGGCCATCAGCTACGATCAGAACCAAACTTCTTCGCATCCTCGACAATTACCAGTTGAAATCCCACAGATCGCAACACGCACCGTTCGACAGAATGAGCAGAGTGATCTACCGAGACCATGGCGAGTCGTTAGCATACTGGAGGGACAAATTTGGATTCGAGGGCTGTGTCTGTGAAAAGTGAGTGGGTCCCAAGCTCTTCACTCCCGTTCTTGCTAGAATCCTAGCTGACTCCGATGTAGCCAACCACATCGTCTCCGGCCAGAATTGTCCAAGCCAGACGGTAGTCCGCGTCTTTACTGGAATTACATCACCGGCACTTGGGTCACTCGACGACAGGCGGCCGTGGCGTACGGTCTTCCGAAAGAAGCCGATCCACATTGCTTCCGCGCATTCCAGCTGAGAGCGGCGGATAAAGCTGTTGAGGGAAATGACACGGCGGAGCAGTAGTCGTGCAAGGGTTGCGGCAGGATGTAGGACTCAGGGTGAGAACGGGAATGTATTCGGAGGAAGGGTACAGCTTCTTTGCGTAGAATGGCGAAGACATGATTAACATCGATCGTCGCGTCTTGGAGCTTCCATCGGCATTGTATATTGGTTGCTTCTTTCTCAAGGCCGTTCAGCCCTGAGACGATGACTGAAATGAGTGATGAAAGGAAACTCTAGCATCCGGTACAAGTATAACATCTGCAATAAGGGCGTACATGGATTGCTGAACTGGAGATTAGAGCGCCTTGCTTGATTAGATAAATCCACCTCCTTTCAAACATCCTCCTTGCATACATGTTTTGTGTTTCGCCTGATGCCCTGAGTGTCAGCACCAAAAGCAGCAGGGTTCATAAGCAGGAATGATAGTGCTGTCATCAAGAACATGTTCGCAAGCAGAGCATCACGCACACTGCTTGAGCTGCCTTGAGGGGATGCGTTGATCGAGTATTCTTTGACATATTGCTATTTCCAGGATCGTGCCGATGTGATACCCACTACTGATATCCCGGCACCAATGGTGTCCGGACTGCGCTCTTAGATGTATCGAACGAACGTGAGCCCAAGTCACAGACGAGACAGTTTTGGGAGAGGGTAACACAGCCTACGGACGGCTAGGTCGAGGACATTCGGAGTAGCCTTGTACTCGAAGGTTAGTCAAGAACGACCTTTTTGCGGACTGGATAGCGACGACAATAATCTTGAGTCCCCACAGAGCCAAAGCGGTCATGAGAAATAGATGTATCATCTATTATGCGGTCAGATCCTAGGCTTTGACAGCGAAATGCACAGCAAAACAAGAATTGGATGTCGCAACAATTCGACTGAGCTATCTCGAATAGTAACTGTGCTGGCCGTAATAAAGATAACCATCGCATGGACCCTGGACCGACTTCGGATCCCTTGAACGCTATCAAGAGTGCCACCCTGATAGCTGACACGCCACTAGAGACTATCACTCATTCGCGGCACCGAGACCTATAGAAGCATTGTCCTAGGGAGGAAGTCGAAAGTCGGAGCGGCTCAGGTCGCCCAAACAGCGACACGTATGACTGTACGACGTGGATACGCTTCAGAGTGTAATTATTGATAGTGAACAGAGAGAAAGATGAGAACCGGAATTACAGGAAAGTCGGACTGATGGTGTTATATACATGTCAAAGAGACAGCTCGAGGACGTCTGAAGATTGACATGAAGTAGCTACATTTGGAAATTACGTAGCCAGAGTTGGCCCGTGCTCCACAACTCAACTTTCTCGGAAACTTGTTCAGCGTACAGATTCAGGGCAAGCGCTGTAGAGTGCCGTCTTCACTGCAGGGCGCCCATGGCAACCTCATCAGGACTCTCCCCAGCTAAGGTCATCCTTTTAGCTGTTCAGTTCGCTGCAAGCACCCATATCTCTGCTCTGAGACAACTTACAGCAGTCCATCCAACTGTGCTCAATCTTGTTTTGTCGCTGCGCATCCTTCTGAGCTTCCTTCCCGAAAGCACTGAACCAGCGCTATATACCTCATACGTTCAAAATCTTGCTAGAAAGACCTTCAGCGAGCTTGACGGCACAGACGTCGATATATCCGCGGTAGAAAAGCTGACGGACTCAGAAGCGCGCAGGCGGGTACGAAAGCTTGAACTCCTACCATTGGGTTATACGCAGGCATCGCACGAGCCAACTGAAGATGCTCTCACTCTCTTTCTCATACATAGAGCACACAAAATCGACGCCGAGACCGGCCTCCTGCCACTACTGCCGCCACTTCTCGAACCTTTTCTTGACCATTCCGAATACATAAGAACATGGATGATATCTACGTTACTGCCATTGCTCAGACTCAACTATGAATACTATCCTCGTGATGAGCCGAAGTTCTCATTAGAAGTCTTCGAAAGATTGGGAGAGAATGTTGGCGCAAGTCTCTTGCTGTCAAAAGTCGGACAAAGGACTCATGAGCGAGATCTGGCAGATGAGACTGTAGGAAGGGATCTGAGGGGCCTCGTCGGGCCATGGATGTATGGTAATAATAAGGGCAAACGGCGGAAGCTGGTTGATAACCGTCGACGCACATCAGTTGTAGCTCGTCTTGAAGAAGTCCGCTCGAACGAAGAGGCGGTCAACCAGTTCGAGGCAGAAGGACTACATGACTGGCAACAAGTCTACGAATGGCTCTTGAGCGAGGCTGCGGGAGATTTTTTCATCGTTGTCCACGCAGTTGAGCATTGGGATGGCCCGGGAGACGTCGATTATGGGGACTACGATGAGGGGCAAGAACATTTGGATGAGGCCACACAACAGAGTCTGAAGACCCAGTATGCCCAAGCAGCCTTTGCAGCAATATACGCTACAAAAGCTAGTTCTTCCAAGGCATTCAAGGGTGCATATCGAATACTTGACCGGATTGCTGAGCTAATGGATTTGCCCCGACCCCCAGAATTTGATGCTGCGGCTGGTTCATTACCTCAAATTGCTCAACCCTCGGCTATCATTGATAGACTCTCAAATTCGCACCTGGTGCACAACGCGTTACTACTTCCCTCAAATCCGTTGACTAGGCCGGAAGAGCAATCGCTTACCCTGCTCTTCGCCTTGCTGCTTTCCGCCTTCACACTCACAAAATTAGGTGCTCCATTCAGCGTGATGAGAGTTGCAGAGCTTTACTTGTCTGGCGACGAACAACTCCAGAAGGTCGAGTTGCAGAGAGGGATTCGCAATCTCGTTTCTGGAGCGAAGAAGGATGACCAGGAATGGATGGCAATCAGAGCTTCAATACTCTGGCTGTGGGGCTGGGGTAAAGAATATCAATCCCAAAGCAACACAGATGGTGCGAAGGTGCAGCAGGGAGGCGGCGTGTTTGGCAAAGTCGAGAAGGTCTTTCTCGAAACGGAAATACTGCGAGCCTTCCTCTCTGGAACGCGTATGTCCACTCCTCGTTTAATCCTAAACTTGACAGATTTATCTCCTGGTGCAAGAACCTAGTCTAATACGTCTTAAGGCTACCAACTCGTCATTGACACGTACATCAAATTGCCAGATTCAGACCGGCCATTGACCCTCGATCAAGTCGAGAAACTTATTTTTGACACAGCGATGAGCTTCTATGATAACGCCAGCAACGGCAACAAGAACCGCGGCGGGGTCAAGAGAGCTTCTGACATGTAAGTATTTCCTCAGTCTCTGCCGACAGCAATCATTTACTCACGGAAAAGATAGCATAGACGCGTTCCGTGATTACTTTCCCCAATCTTTCTCCCTCCGACATACTGATGCTCTCCTGAATGCGACACACTCCCTTTCTTACTACTCTCTTACACTTCAGCACGGCGTCCCTTTCCAACCAGTGAACATTCGCGTTCACCAGGATCCAATCTCACTTATCGACAAAGTCCTCGAGCAGAACCCACGAAGCTACACAAAGTTAGATGATCTCCTGGATATTGGTAGGAATCTTGTGGCCGCTGGTTTGACAAACCCGTCGCACGAGGGTGCAACATTAGAGCATTCTCTCGAAGATCAAGGACAGCAGACCCTTGCCGCCGAGAGGCGGATTCTGGGTATGGCAATCGAAGCTGCACTCGCTGAGGATGACTTCGACACTGCTTACTCCTACGTTCTCAACCGTCTGGCTCCACCATCAAATGTTACTAAGCCAGGCACGTCTGGCGGAACCTTGACGCAGCAGGTTTGGCAAGATGACATATCTTGGCGTGCGGCTTATCAAGCCGGCCGTTATCGCCCCACCAAATTTTCTGAGCCTCCTCATTCTGAACTCCGCAGCCTTGAGCAACGCATGGAACTCCTATCACAAGCACTGCTTCTTGCTCCGCAAGCTGCGCTGTCTGAGGTTCTCGGTGTTTGGCGGCGATGTGAGGAGGAGATGAATGTACTCTTGGCGCAGGAATCCGAAGAAGAGCAGAGATGGGATGACCGAGGTGACCGCAAGGTTCCCGGTGGCTTCTCGAACCCGTCTAGCCCAGCTATTGAGCGAAGGAGGAACCCGACTAGAGGAGCAAGCTATGAGGACGCGCCCATAGGGTTGTTTGACGTAGCCAGGGGAGCCGCGGCGGCGTTGAGCAAGAGTGCTCTGCGAAACGCGAGTGGATTCTATAGAACTGCTGGAGATCCTACCGTGATGACGGGACCGCAAAGAGCCGTCAGTGGCGTAAGTACGGGCGGAAGCAACACGTCAAGTATAGCTGGCAGTGAGGATGAAGGAAGAGTAAGAAAAAGGGACATGGTCAGCAACATGGTTACAGGGGGTTTGGCTTCTGGGATTAGCTGGGTGCTAGGTCAGTTGCCGTATTATTGCTTCCCCACAAAGTACACAATTTTGGCTGACCACGTTTCAGGAGCCCCACCACCACAGCAAGTGTGATATTCATCTATAGTTTGGTTGCATAGCAAGGCGGTGTCTTCGCGACTTCGAACGGCTAAGGGGTTACACCTTTGGTATAATCTTGTCCACAGTACTGGGACACAATTGGCATATTGTAAAGTAACGCAGTGTCAAGCTCGATAAAGCTTGTGACACTGATCAACACAGAAAGAAATTCTACACGGTGTTGCATGGATGCGATTCCCTTTGACGGGCTGACTTGCCACACGAAGATGCATTATTTCGTCTGGCAGCGAGCCGCCGCCCGACGAATCAGCATCACAGATCCTCTCAAAAAGTTGTCGTTTGTTTTGATTGACCTGAAATATGCAATAGATCTTTGCCTGTGCTTTGCCTTATGATCAGTGGCTAAAGACACTGTTGGTAAAGTGTGTCATACTTGCCAGTCTCTAGTGGGGCCGCTTATGGCTCACTCCAAGCCAATTCGACGCGCCGTTCGTGAACGTGAGAGAAGAAATCGTGGAAGAGTCTTCTCGGTCCTCCAGTGACTAACTACTGGCATAGGCTCTCTCATGTTGTGGGTCAATATCTTATGGAGTTGATATTCTTAGGGCACGAGGGCCGATGCCGTTGCAGGTGGGGCTGAAGTAAAGTGATTTGCTCGCTTAGCCACTAGGCTCGGTGAATCAAGTATGAGTAACCATGCCGTATATAAGACGAGGATTTGCCCACACAACCAATTTTTCTCTTCGTCCGCTTCAGTATGTGTCAAACCTCCCACCGCAAATTTCCACCGTTCAGCTCACTGACAGAACAATAGCACCTCTACGCACAAAGCCGTAGTACCTGAGCAAATTCGCAATACCTCATCATCTTCATTTCAACAAACTTGAAAACTCGATTCCCACCGCAACTTCACAATGGGGTAAGTGCGTCCCAAGGCTCTCATAACAGAGCAGAACATTCTGTCTTGCGATGAGCGCCCTGAACTAGGAACATCAGTTGACGAGTTGTTCTCACTGCAGTAAAGAAAAAGTTCATATCAACGTCGTCGTTATCGGCCACGTCGACTCCGGCAAGTCGACAACCACTGGTAAGCCAACCCATACCTTTCCACGCATAGCCTTTCACAAGCTCATAGTGATCGTTCTACAGGTCATTTGATCTACAAATGCGGTGGCATCGACAAGCGTACAATCGAGAAGTTCGAGAAGGTACGAGATAATTTTTCCTCACTCTTATCGTTGCCGTTCGCCAGTGCAATTTTTCTTGGTGGGGGAGGGGCAAAGCGACACCGACTTTTCGCGCTAGTCAAGCTTTGCTTTGCGACAAGAATGACAACACCAATCATAGCCTATTATTCTACGCAATCTTCCTCCACGCTCTCTAATTGTCATGATATCACATATCACTTCGTGCTTCATACTGATGGGTGATTCAGGAAGCTGCCGAGTTGGGCAAGGGTTCGTTCAAGTACGCATGGGTGCTCGACAAGCTCAAGGCCGAGCGTGAGCGTGGTATCACCATCGACATTGCGCTCTGGAAATTCGAAACCCCCAGATACTATGTCACTGTCATTGGTATGCGTCTTCGCCCACTGTTTCGCTGGCTCGCTTTTATACTAATATCCCATCTTAGACGCCCCCGGTCATCGTGACTTCATCAAGAACATGATTACCGGTACCTCTCAGGCCGATTGCGCAATCCTCATCATCGCTGCCGGTACTGGTGAATTCGAGGCTGGTATCTCCAAGGATGGCCAAACCCGCGAGCATGCTCTCCTCGCCTACACCCTTGGTGTCAAGCAGCTCATTGTGGCCATTAACAAGATGGACACCACTAAATGGTCGGAGGATCGGTACAACGAAATCATCAAGGAAACCTCCAACTTTATTAAGAAGGTTGGCTACAACCCCAAGACGGTTCCCTTTGTTCCCATCTCCGGTTTCAACGGCGACAACATGGTTGACGTGTCCTCCAACTGCCCCTGGTACAAGGGCTGGGAAAAGGAGACCAAGACCAAGACTACTGGCAAGACTCTCCTCGAGGCTATCGATGCCATCGACCCCCCGAGTCGTCCAACTGATAAACCTCTCCGCCTACCTCTTCAGGATGTTTACAAGATCGGCGGTATTGGCACGGTTCCTGTCGGTCGTGTTGAGACCGGTATCATCAAGGCGGGTATGGTCATAACCTTCGCCCCGGCAAACGTCACCACTGAAGTCAAGTCCGTCGAGATGCACCACGAACAACTCGTTGAGGGCCTACCTGGCGACAACGTTGGTTTCAACGTCAAGAACGTTTCCGTCAAGGAGATCCGTCGTGGAAACGTCGCTGGTGACTCTAAGAACGACCCGCCAAAGGGTGCGGACTCCTTCAATGCTCAAGTCATCGTTCTCAACCATCCTGGTCAAGTTGGTGCTGGTTACGCTCCAGTTCTCGACTGCCACACGGCCCACATTGCCTGCAAGTTTTCTGAGCTCTTGGAGAAGATTGACCGTCGTACTGGCAAATCCATCGAACAGACCCCCAAGTTCATCAAGTCGGGTGACGCTGCCATCGTCAAGATGGTTCCATCTAAGCCAATGTGCGTTGAGGCATTCACCGACTACCCTCCTCTGGGACGTTTTGCCGTCCGCGACATGCGTCAAACTGTTGCTGTTGGTGTCATCAAGTCCGTCGCGAAGACCGACAAGGGCGGTACAGGCAAGGTCACCAAGGCTGCTCAAAAGGCTACCAAGAAATAGAAGGTTGAGTGCGACAAGATTCCAGTAACGAGATGTCTTTGTGGACGGTGGTTTCTGGCTGGTAGCTCGACTTAGACTTGTTTTACCACGCAATTGAACTCATTGTCCATGCTAGCTGTCTTCTCCAAATTTTGTCACATCATGTCAACTTTCCAATACCTGGCGCCTACTTTTCCTCCGTTTCGCACCCGCTTATGGTCATATGAGCGCTACAGCGGTCACAAAACTCACTTTCCTTTGTCTATGGGAAATGACGGGATGATGGTCGGGGAATGCTTCTTCGGGCATCCTAGATTTCTGTGCTCTACTAGCAAAACTTTTAAGAGCAGCAAGTCCAAGTCCAAGTCCAAGTCCACCATGCTATGCTTGCGGAAATCGATGTGGATGAGTTCTGACTTTGCCGTAGCTCAGTAATTGGAAGTACTCCTTGCTCATTTTATGGAGCTGGCTTTAATGATAAGGTGCCACGGTTTTTTCAGGAACACGTTGCACCCGTATTCCTGTAAGGGCGTTGCGTAGCATTTTCCCACCGAGATATGGTGGTAGCCCGAGGCTTCCTAACACATCATAGCACACCCTGACCAAGGTCGGCATCAACACAATCTTCAATGCATTAAACTGCAGCATGCATATTGAATTCTAGTACAGTGTCTGCAATCCCTCACGCATATTTTATTGGTCTATGCAAGCTGACATGTTGTTGACCGAGTTTATCCTACTGATTTACTAGAAAGAAGGGGTTTTGTTATGGTGTTCTCGCTAAATCCAGATCGGGCCAAGCTGGCTTGATATCAGACGTAGAGCACTCTGCGGATTACTCGTATACCTTCGTGCCAGGAAACCATACATGCCCCTCTGACATATGTGCCTGAATTACATCAATCTACATGTTGTTGTCAGTCTCTCCATCTTCGAGGCGTTCCGACACCACACCTTCACCAATCCATTACTGGTGATCCACCACCTGAACATAACAACAGTTCACAGATCTCAAGGGTCCCTGCCGCGCCAGCGCAAATGCATGCAATACGCCAGAAATGTCGGCCGAAGCATCAGGTCCTAATTCTCAAGTGCTATCCGAAGTTCCAGAAGACTGTCGTGGATGTCAAGCCGAACTCCAGCGAACTCAGCTACCTACTATACTATGCCAGCACGCGACGGAGTAAGGTACAAAAGGTTGGGGCCTTTCTGGAGAAGAGGACTGCGCGCGACGTTTGGAGGGGCAAGATAGGGTATGTGTAGCTTCGTTTCACAACAGAAAATGCGATAGCCAGGGCTGAATGCTAACTTCTACGCTGGTGCGTAGCAAGGTCCAAGTTACACTACAGATTGTGAAGGCGCTCATGGAGAAGTCACCTCGAGACTTGCCTCTTTATGCCCATGCCGTTCTGCAGATCCTGATCACAGTGCTGCGCTCAAAGGATCTCACTCTGGTGGAGGACTCAATACCTACATTCGAGGCCTTCTGCACGCATCATGATATTGCTACGCTTGCGGCAGATCAGGAGCATAACAGGCAATATGAAGAACTCGTTAGGACATATGCGAGCTTTGCGTCACAGTCGCCACCAGTACAGACCAAAGTTCCAGTTTCTACGCCTGTTGCGATGCGATGGCGAAGCGTGGGACTTCAGGCAATCAAATGCGTTGCTTCTTCCGAAGCATTGGGCTCCGATGGCGGAGGGCAACTTACCCTCATTATGCCAGTCATTTTGCAGAACTTGTATTCCGATAATGGGGACCGGCTCCTAGTGCTACAACAACGTGCGCAGTCTTCAGAAACGACAGACCGAGAGCAAGCGGTTCGGCGGAGGATGAGCATCGCCACCGTTCGGACATTAGAAGAACATGATACACATCCTGTTGCTTTATCTGCCACGGCTGACGATGCAGACAAGCTCGCCGAGGAGGAGGTGGGCCTGTTGGCGCTGCAAAGCCTAAGGCAGATCTTTATTGTGAACAATCGCACACAGATTCGCATAGCTACAGCGACGTTCTTGAAATTCATAAGCAGCAAGATATCGTCACGCACCTTCAGGATGGGGCGAGGCTCTAGGTCCAGCAGCACTGGCGGATGGGCGACCACATTGATGGAGATGACCGCAAGATGGACACCGGTACAGGATAGGTTCGTCATTCTGGTCACGATAATGGAGACACTGGTACGGAGTCCTGTCATTGAGGACAACGTAGAGCAGCAGCTTGTGCTCGCAACACTTGTCAGCTGGCTTCTAAGTTCGAGTATCAACCTGATAGGGCTCAGCGTAATGGACGTGTTGCTCGGTCTAGTGCAACATATCCTGTTGGTGCTTCAGCTCGGAGGCAAAGGGTCGAACGTTTTGCCCCATCATCAGCAGACTGATGCAATCGAGCTTTTCCAAGATGCGAAGGAGAACTTCGACCAGTTCTCGTCAACTGACGACATCGAGAAAACGGCAATCACAGAAGATGCTATCTTACCCTCTGTGACTCGACAACAGCTGCTCGTGCGATTGCAGAAATGCATCGGCGACTTAGCAACACACATCTACTACTCAGACCAAATCTCGGATATGATCGCAGCTATATTGCTACGGCTCAAGCCGTCTCCCATGTCCGGCATCAGCACCGCTGCGGCGGCTATCGAACACCCAGCAGCAGCCGCACAAGCTATCTCGAGATCCGTGAACCTACAAGAAGATCCCAATACAGACGACTTCTTCTCATTCGACACAGTTCGTGTCACTGCGCTCAAAGCAATTAAAGACGTCCTTACCGTCGCTAATCTGCGTGGTCCTGCCGCCGGAATCGCTGCGATGGGGAGGAACAAGGTCAGTGCGCAGGTTTGGGAAGGCACGCAATGGCTTCTACGCGATGTAGATCAAGGAGTCAGAAGAGCATATGTAGATGCTCTTTTGACATGGCTGAAACTTGAGATGAGCAAAAGCGACCTGCGGGTAATGGAAGACCGGCGAAAAATGTCAAAAAGCTCGGCCAAAAGAGAAGCAGGCGATGTACCGCATCCTGATCTGGCAAAAAGAGCGGTCTCCAACGCGTCGCAACGAGAAAAGGTTCCGAAACCGCCGAAGTCAACCTTCCTGCAGCTGCTTCATCTTGCCATCTATGACGATGCGATCGAGTCTCCAGAGTCCGAATCGGAGGTTCTAGTGTTGCACCTTCTCTTAATTAATCTGGTTGAGAAGCTTGGTGTGAACGCAGCAAAGAGTGGTCTGCCAATGGTTGTCCGTCTTCAAGAAGACATCAATAACGACGATGTCATTGCAACACCATTAGCAAAGGTAAACATTGGAAGTCTCGTGCATGGCTACTTTTGGGCGCTGAGCGAAAAGCTTGACTTCGACACTTCGAGGGTAGGATATGAGATTCATAGTGAGATAACAAGGCGCAAAAGGAAAGGACTCTGGGTTGACAAGATCCGCCTGCCACCTTTACCACTTGATCAGATCAGGAGACGAGAATCCTTACCGATGATCGAGACAACACCGTTGCCAAGGTTTGAGAGAGAGTCACTGAAGCCTTTCGATGGCCGGGCAGCAATGGTCGATCAGATTGCCGCAGCGTATGCAGCCAGCCTAGCTTCACCACCACCTAGTGCCCCAAGCTCACCTGGACGAGTCTTCTCCATCCCGGTGTTCGGCTCTGGCCGTACCCTTCTACCAAGTTCCGCATCAGAGGATCAATTGCCACCAGAAATCAAAGAAGCGATGCTCGCAGACTGGACGAAAGAAGCCTGCATCGCAAGGGTCGAAAAGGAAAGCGCGAAGACAGCTTCCGTCAATGGATCAAAATCCGGGACGACACCCTCAGGCGCTCGCAACTTCCTAACCGTTAACGGAAACCCAACTAACGGTAACAGTCGTACGCAGTCCCCTCAAAGCCACCACCATCACCGGCATCACGAGAACAGCAGACCCCCGTCAGCCGCCTACGGACTCGTCGGTGGTCTTAGCGGTCTGCAAAAGCTTCGTCGATCAAGCGCACAAGAAGGATCCCCGACCCCCATAAGCAGCTCTGATCGAAGCTCTACCGTCCGCGTAGACGAGCTGAAGCGCGTCCTAGCTGGAAATCCCAGAAACGCAAGCCCTCTCCGTCTCCGACAACACTCCGTCAGCAGCAGCGAGAGTATGGCCAGCGGCGAATTTTCGGCATCGGAAATCTCGTATACGCACGCTGCAGAGAACATCGCCTCGGCAGACTTTGCACACGAGAATCCAAGGACCACGCCTCAGGAAAAGCAAGTCGCAGGAACTGCTGCGGATCGACCGACCCCACTAGCGCCCCTCGACGAAGCAGAAGTTAATGCTGCCGCTCTAGCGGGCGAGAAACCTTACCTCGACCAACTGAAAGATGATGAAGACGTCCCGCCGGTACCGCCACTGCCGCCTTCGTTCTCCCTACCCGGAGATTTCCCCATGGACACCGCGCAAGCTTCATCATCATCGCCGACTATGTCCGAAGCGCAGAGACCGTCTACCGCGCCCGGACAGTATGCTACTCAGGACGGTACGCAGTTTGCGACGGGGGCGAGTAGGTCGCTGAGGCATGGGAAGAGTAGCCCTGGGTCGCGGCGAGATGATAATGTAGCGACGGGGGTTGGCAGAGTGGATTTGGGGAAGCTGTTGGGTGGGATTGAGGTTACGAGTGGGAGGGAAGAGGGGATGGGGATTGGGAGACCGCCTTATTGATGAGCGGTTTTATAGTAATAGTAATAAGATGACTTGATTTTAAGTCCGAGCTGGTAAGTGTGTGATATGGTGATGTAGAGTATGTGTCAGCTGGGCGAGACATAGTTTACACCTCCTTGTGTGTGTGTGTTTTTAGTTACGGGTCAAAGGACGTGGTCCGGTAGTTACGATGCCTCTGAACAGGTACTGGGGAGATAGAGCCTGCCCGGTTCCGCGGCATGAACTATCGTCGTGGTAGTCTGACAGTTGTGATGCTACATCATCTGCCAAGTTATGGAGAATTTATCCTCACGGATGTCTGTCAATCCGAAGTTTTGGGTCGTGTAGATGACTTTGCGGAGAGAACGTCCGGAGGAGATGTGCTGCTGTCCAAAAGGGCGGAGCATATATAGTCAGCGTTTGATTAATCCCAAGCAACAAGAAAGGCAATCTATTATCAGCCGCATAACCCCTGCTCATACTCGCTTAATTACCCCTCCCAGATACCGAAAAACGACGACCAACCATTGGCTCGACTTCTGAAAGCACCACTCCGTGCTCTCCACACAGCATCATGCTCGATGCCCACTCTCTTTCCATTCCCCATGTCCTTCGCTCATCTACAGCAGAGGCTGATTTACGGTCGACGTTTCGCAAATGTCCGCGCTTGATGACTACCCTCGCGTCCGAAATTCAACCATCGTCTGGTCAAAAGCGACAACGATGTGCGATTGAAGAAGAGCAGTCGACGACTACCGTAACCTCACCGCAGCCTCCTTGGAAAAGGGTCAAAAGGCCTTTTCAATCACGGCAGGAGGCAAACGCAGCATATTGGGATTCGCTCTCAAAGTTGTCTCTTACTCGACGCGCTTTAAAGGAGTTTGATCGACGGAACAGAAGAACAGCCCGTCCTGCCGGAACTGCTCATGAAAGCGGGTCTCACTTGAGTAGAGATCCTCATGCTTTGAAAGACTGTTCAAACCAAATAAAGCGTTTCGCCAGACACGGCGGTCCAGATCTTCGCGATCTCAGAGGGGTAAGTTTAGCCCAGGTGATGTCCAGATTGTTGCTGATCATCGTCCCTTCAGTATCCGGAGCCGGTAATAACCAGATCCACTGCTCACGCAATGCCGTCGAGTCAGTCCACTTCCAGGACCCGGTCCAAGTCCACAAATACCCTGGGTGAATCTACTGTGAAGACGAGTCACCGGAAGTCTTCTGCTTATCATCGCGACTTCGAACAACATCTCATTGACCATGGGATCTATCCTAACAGCCGCACCCAGAAACCACACAACTGGGATGAGATTCAGCACAAGATGACACAGCCAAGACCATCTCTTTCCCCATCCAAATTCTCTGATGGGGCATTTGAAACCTTCCGGCAGGCAAACGAAGAGGCTTTAACCGAAGCTATGGTGATGAGAAAGCCATTTCCCACGATTTCAGGTGACGCCGACATTCCGTCCGCGGGTGAACTGCCCTTTGGAAATCTAGAGCCACTGACTGATGGCACCCTTGTCGACGCGAAACCGGACTTCTACGACGGAGCACGTCCAGCACAAATAGACCGGCAAATCCGGGCAGAGCTGGGTTCTTACATCACACCATCAACACAGCAGCAGGCACCAGCGTTACCTAATTTTTTCACTGAGGCGAAGGGTCCTGATGGATCTGCAGCTGTGGCTAAACGACAAGCTTGTTACGACGGTGCATTAGGTGCGCGTGGTATGCGCAGTCTTCAAACATATGGAGCGGAGAATATCAAGACGATATTTGACAACAACGCTTATACTATCACCTCAACTTATCACAATGGCCACCTTCAGATGTACACAACTCATCTCACCCAATTGACGGATCACGAAAACTCTCCTGAATATCACATGACTCAGCTCAACGCTTTTGCCATGACGGGCACAGCTGAAAGATTTCGGGAGGGAGCCAGCGCATTCAGAAATGCCAGAGACTGGGCGAAGGAACAAAGGGACCAAATGATTGCAGCTGCAAATGGCAAGGCGATAGGCATGCCCAGGGAGACATCCACATTGGAGTCGTCTGGTCAAAGCATGCTGTCTCAGTCGACGAATGATCCTGCTGTATTGGAATCTGAAACATCGGCCGACGAACTTACCCTGGAAGTGAGCGCAAATGCCAATCATCCACACAAGCGTTTGAAGAGAGTACCAGAGAAACATCATTCCAGATCTGATCCGAAGAGACATTCTAAGAAGAGCTCATCCAGAGCCGATCGCGGGCCTGGCAGGGGCGCGAGCCCCTCAGGGAATGGATAGTTTCACCTATCGCTTTTGGCCAATTATATCATTCTCTGATCAATTAGAGTGTAAGAGAGTTCCGCACAACCATTTTGGCGACGATGTGTCGATCAGACGTCAACAGGAGCAGCCAGCGCCGCCACACAGGGCCACACCGCCTACGCCACCGGAGACCGTGGGCAAATAATAGTGTCACAAGAACACTTTAAATGCCAGCATGCAACGCTTACAGCTCTCACGCCATCCGCTCTTGAGCGCAATCTCAAGCCAGATTTGGGCGGAAAGTCTTCCGCGCTGAGCTAGCGGATACGATCAACAGACCTAAACAACTTGACCGGATCTCAGGCAGTCAAAAGGAGAGATCGATTGTCATAGGTTAAAACTCATCAAACAGCGAGTGCGCTTCGTCTACGGAACGTGGGAGGGAGCCCATTGCCACATGGTGAATAGCACATAGTCAAGAGTCTCAACTGTAAGATCTCTGGCGCGAACAATACCGCCTGAAATGAGAATGGAGCTAATTGATACGCAGCGGAGAGCACGAGTAGTTTGAATTTAGGGGAGGCAGGAAGAGTAGAGAGAAGGGGAAGGGTGAGGGAAGTGAAGTGTGAGAAGTGTGTCAAACTACTGAAATTCATCTTAACTCTCTGAAAGATTTTTATTAATGAAGCGCAAAAGCACCACTATCCAGGGGTCTAAGAACTGAGGCAAGACTAATGTTCCTCTTCCTTTGACTCAAACCATGTACAAAGGAGAAGGCCTTGAAAATGTGTGATGGGAACACGAAGGGAAGATGACAGTGAGAGAGAGAGAGAGAGAGAGAGAGAGAGATGCATGTCTTACGCTAGCTATGAGGCTAGCACGGCGGATCAAATTTCCAGGCAGGGGAAGGACAAGGTGGTGTTGTTTACTGTGGGCATACAGTGAAAGCGTAGCACGGACGTGAGACGGGGTGCTAGCACCTACTGCTATAGAAATACCTCACTCCTGACGATGGTAGCTATGATTCTCCGACGATACCAGACGAGCGAATTGCCGTTGGACATTACGCCCATTCTACAGTCGGCTTGGTGTTTCATGCCACTTGGTCGTTCACGTTGAAGCGGTAATAGAATGGAGCCATGCGGTGACGGCGATCGATCCTTACTACGCAGTTCTACCATGTGTGGTGGTGGTGAGCTGTTCAGAAAGACACACGTTTCATCCAACCGCAAAAGTGAAAACATCCTTCCGGAGCTGCAATATCTTGGAATGATTTGAAGGTGCTTGATTCCGCTTACGCAAGTTCCGCCATGGGCTAGTCTATATCGATCAAGGACCTGTTGCGGTCCCAGCTCCTACCCTCAAACGCGACGTCGTATTGGCCAGCCGCCTACCGTCTTGCAGACGACACCAAGCTCGGGTCTGACACCGAGTCCGGACGCTCGACTTGGACTGAAAATTCAAAGTCGGATTGTGATCGGCTTGCGGCAGCGGCAAAATAGATGGTGAAGAGTCCTTGATCCTGCCGGCCTGACTTGGCAGAGCCGTATGGCGTCAGGGACCAGGATGTGGAGGAGGCCATACCAACATGTGGCTCCCTTCACTCAAGACGATCTCTGGATTGTTGGCGTACTCGGTAGTGATCTGGCTCCATTAGACTTACGAACTGTTCATTGGTAGGACTTCACGGACCAATAATACTGCCATTCCAGACGGGCGTAACTGTAAATATCAACTACGCAACATAGGGGCAAGGAACTCAGCCTTAGCAACGGCAAAGCCGAAGCTCGGAGTAAAAATAGAGCAGCGAGGAGGTTTGAGAAGATGATGGGTGGTCAAGATTGAGTGTATCCGAGAGAACTAGACGAGTGTAAGTAGATGATACACAAGAATTGAAGAAACGTAGCAATCTGCACACTCACCTGCAATTCTCTGTCTGACAAAGGTCTTTAACGCGCCCTCTACCTTTACTATATCTTAGTGCAAAGCAGTACAGTCACATCGGAAACAACGATACTCAGGATATAGGTCTCGTCATGACGAAGAAAACGTCTTCACAGCAAAGGTCTCCTATCAGTATATCCTGCTTGTTACATTGAAGTAGATGTTCCAAAAGGCTCCTCCTGCTGGTGTCTCATATTGTAGGGCTCAGCATGTTATGCGGCTGATCGGATGTTTTGCAGATGTCGCTGTCAACAAAGGTTCCGGATCAAGCTAAGCTTCTCTCCCCGCAGGCTGGATGTCGTAGCACGTGTTGGGATGGATATCGGTACCCTAGCGATACCCAAGGCCCTGCCCTTCAACTCCGCCGCTATTCCACTCGCGTGGTGAGGGTTGCAAGGGATGAACGGCAGGTCATCAGGGAGACCGAGCTGTCTACTTAGCAATCCCAGCACAACATCAGGCAGCCCTCCGAAACTTCTCACGGTGAATCGCAGTAGTTTTGCAAACGCATTGCAATTCGTTTTAGCATACAGTACTTGGAAGGACTTATCATTTCTATGGAAGACTTGAAAGGACGAAGAAAGTCGAACGGCTAGCAATCAGGGACGAGGCAAAGATATCGCCAGAAAGACCTGATCGCGATTTTGGTATGCGGCTGTCACTAAGCCTGTGCAGGCATAAGGCTTGAAATACTGTCCAGCGGCTCGGGACAGAACCAATTCGGAAATACTTGGCGGTCTAACGCTTACTCCTCGCCCCTGACTTGATATTGACCGAAGCAAGGTGTCATGCAAAGCTAAGCACCGGGAGGTGGTGGCGGAGGAGGCTGGTCGCTTGGAGGCTATATATTGTTAGGCCTCGATCATAGCGACAGCAACAAACATGATCACTTACCGGAGGTGGAGGAGCATCTCCGGGCGGTGGAGGAGGTGGTGGGCTTCCCGCCGAACCCGGAGCACCATAGTTCTGGAAGAGAGCCCCCAATCCGGGAGGAGCGCCTAGACCACTAGAAGCACCACCAAGGCCAGGAGGAGCACCCATACTCGACTGAGGGGGGAACGCCGCGTTGTTGTCGCCATAGCCCGCCCCAGGATAAGCACCGTAGCCTCCATAGCTTTGCTGACCACCTGGAGGAGGAGGTGCTTGCTGTTGCCAAGGAGCAGCTCCGCCTGGCGGACCTGGAGGAGCACCGTATCCCCCGCTCTGCTGACCATATCCATAGCTATCGTCACCACGACCACCCGCAGCCCAAGGAGGAGCCGAGCCAGAGCCACCATCTCTTGGGGGATAATCATCACGACGTCCACGATCTTCGCCACCACGTTGTTGCCAGGGAGCAGCAGCCCCAGTTGGGCCACGTTGCCATGGCTTGAGGTCGCGATCGCCGCCACCATAGGCGTCTGCGTTACCATTTTCGTAGCCTCCGGGGCCAGCTTCAATACGCTGGGGAGCTTCGCCGTTACCAACAGGAGGTCCGCCAGATAATTCTTGCATAAGTTGCTATGAATGTTATTAGCGCTGTTGGTTGAAGATTGACAGGCATTCCATACCTCATACTCCCTATCTACGGCGTCACCTGCACCAATAGCTCTGCCTGGAGGCCCACGACCTGGCAAGCCGCCAGGAGCGTCATTGCGCCAATTCGCACCTCTCTGCCTGTCCGGACAATCTCTGGCCATATGACCGGCATTGCCGCAGACTCGACATATGATGTTGGCAGTGAAGTTGCGCTGCTCAGGACAGTCATATTTACGATGTCCAATTTGACCGCCTATCAAACGTTATCATCTGTGGAGACGGTGGTGGTGGGGTGTCTTACAGTTCTGGCAAGCCTGGTTCTCATCGTCACGCAGTGTACCGTTTAGGGCAGCCAGCTCACGCAGCTGGTTGCGCTTCAGCTCGTTCTGACCCTCGGGAATAGAGGCGGCCTATTCTAGCATTAGCTCGTTGGATTGTGCGTGAATTGCCGTCTGGAACATGGACATACGGTTTCGATGACGTTGTGGATGAGTTTCTTGGCTTTATTGACCTTCTCCTCTGTATCGGCCATGATCAAGCAATGTAGATCCTCTTCCTGGTTGCTGGTATGAGCGGCGTCAGAACGACCCTTCCCTTCTTTCACGGAACCCTTTCCACGGATGGCGATTTTGGCCAGTGATTCAGTCTCCATTTTTTTTAGTGTGTTGCCTCGAGGTCCGATGAGCAGTCCAACTTTAGTACAAAGAAGCAAGCTATGTGTTAGTCTATGTAGATCAATGGATTGAGCAATGTGTATATGAGTATGATGAGTTAGCGGCAAGACATGCTGCATCCTCCAAGGAATGCCAACGCATTGCCATGAGGAATGAAAGGAGAAAAGTCAAAAGGTTAGGAGTTAGAGGGTTAGTTATCATACTGAAGTTAATCTCTGGATAATCGTTGACCGGCACGTAAACTTTCTCCTGCGTCTTAGTTGGACGTCTATAGTCAGATGGTGGATGGTAGTTAGGAATGATCTTCATGGCCTTCTCAATCTGCTTGTGTCGTTCGTCCTCCAATCGCTTACGGTAGCGGTACTCGCGGGTATTGACACGTCGACCGAAGTTGTCATATTGTGGTGGTGGAGAGGGAGATCTAGATAGAAGAGAGCTATCAGCAGAACATCCAACTGTACGGAACATAATAGAGAGAGATTCACCTATCGCCATCGGCAGGGACGACATCGTTGATCCTGAGCTTCTGGCTGATCTCCTCAATACGCAAATGGAGAGTATAAGCCTCGAGCTGTTCGTTTGTCATATTTGCCATGATCATAGTGGGCAGTCCCATAAGACCAGCAGCCTTGTTCTCTTGAGCATCTCCCCATCGGTTCCTCTTCTTCCGCCTCCTCATACCATCATCCTCGACCGGCTCAGCTACGCAGAGAGTTAGAGACTTCAGTACGCGAAGTAGATTAAAGGTACGACTCACACTTGATCGGACTTCGACCACGCTTGTAGCCGACTTCAGAAAGGCCAGTGGAAGGCTGAGACGGGTTGTAGCCTCCATCATCATTAGGAGGAGCAGGGCCTTCGCCACCGAATTTTCGTCGATTTCCTAGCGGAATGTTGTTCGAGCCTGTAATCCCTTGATTGCGCCACGCCATCCTCAAGGTGTGTTATGTTGCGGCAGGAGACTCAAGATGCGGAGTGTTGAAAGTTGTCCAAAGTTAGAAGCGCGATCAAAGCTCATAACGTGATAAAGCCTTACGTCACGTGATACTTCTCTGCCGAGACGCATGGTTTGATCGAAAGCCCACCTCAATAACGGCAACTTCACATGTCAATAATTACAGATTACAAAGACGTTGCGTATCTTCTATGGTAGCACTTGCGTATCTGCACATCGTATTGATCGACCGCGTTGGGCTTCGCAATGTGTTGAATATCAAGAAGACCCTCGGGCTTGTCCCTGATGTAACCGGTTATCGGATGTTCTGATCTTCGAGAAAGGCCACTAGGAGTCGCCAGGATCGCGGTGACGTAAAAGGATGCGAAAGTTACATCAGGGCTAACGATGTGTTATACGGTTCAGTAATGCCAAGAATGATATTGCCCCTCCATACTCAATAGTGGGGTGGATCCGAGGCCGATCAGTAATGCACGTTTTTTGCTGAACAATCAATACATGCCGTAATCAGAGACGCCAGTCTTTCTGTTAATTTCCTTATAGTCGATGCCTATTCCTACTGACCCTCAAACATACACTCTATGCTTCATCGAGTCGAACAGATAAACAAGCACATCACAAACGAAATGGCAGTCGTATTCGACGAGAAAACTCCCGACATCAATCTTTACACCACCCAAACCCCCAACGGAATCAAAATCTCCATTGCCTTGGAGGAGCTTGGGCACGTCTGACCACATTTTCCCTACATTAATCTAGACTAATATCATCCAGACTCCCCTACAATGTCCACAAAATCGATATCTCCAAAAACACCCAAAAGGAGCCCTGGTTCCTCGACATCAACCCGAACGGCCGCATCCCCGCCCTGACCGACACCTTCAACGACGGCAAGTCAATCCGCCTCTTCGAGTCCGGCTCCATCCTTCAGTACCTCGTCGAGCAATACGACGCCAAGCACAAGATCTCCTACCCCAAGGGCTCCCGCGAGAGCTATGAAGTCAATAACTGGCTTTTCTTCTTGCACGGGGGCGTGGGACCAATGCAAGGGCAAGCGAACCATTTCTACAGATACGCGCCTGAGAAGATCGAATACGGCATCCAGCGGTATCAGAACGAGACACGCCGTCTATACTCGGTACTGGAAAAGCACCTCGCAACTACTAAGTCTGAGTACCTAGTGGGTAATAAGTGCACGATTGCGGATATTGCGCACTGGGGCTGGGTGGAAGCCGGCCCATGGGCGGGTGTGGAGCTGGATCAGTTCCCGAACTTGAAGGCTTGGGATGATAGGATGTTGGCGAGGCCTGCCGTGGAGAAGGGAAGGCATGTGCCAGATCCGCATCGGATGAGGGAGATGATGAAGGATAAGGAGGCGGTGGAGCGGCATGCAAAGGAAAGTGCCAAGTGGATCCAGCAGGGACAGGCTGCCGACGCAAAGAAGTGAAGTCTCTTGAATAATAGTCTACACTAGTCATAGCCAGAAACTGCAATCAATTACTGATATTCCTATAATAGTTCTCGCAGTGAAGAATAGCTTCGAGTGATCTCATCACTGGCAAAGAGAAAGCTAAGGAAGATCGAGCGACAATGAGCGGAATCTCGTGCCATTATCATCCCGTGAAGCCCTTCGTCAGATATCCAGGGAAACCTATCAATCCATTACCCTCAAAGATACCACCATACTAACTCATCTACTCCAGTCCTTTTGATGCACCTCCAAACCTCTGTTAATAGCGCTCTGTGTGTCCCACTGAACACGAAGGAAATGAGAATTATCTCTATCATTGACCGCTATCATCTCGTGTGTGATGTTCCTAATCTGATTCTCAAGTTGATAAGAGCCGTCGGGGTAGAATTCCACGTAAGCAACATGGACTGGTTGTTCAGGTTCACTGAATTCCTCAATAATGACTTTAGTTAGATGTGCTGTGCGACTTTGCCACCAACGATACAGAACTTCGAACTAATACTGTCTCAGACTTTAAATCGAACGATTCAGAAATACTTGTGAACTAGAGCTTGAGTCCCTCTCTCTGTCTCCAACCACCAGTTCTCATCTCTCAGTAGAGCCCGAGTACATAGATGCGAGTTGGAAGGGGTAGCGGCACGAAGATGATGGGTGGAGCGGAGATTGTAGAGGAGTGCCGGTCTCAACTTGAGCCCAGCGATGCTTTGTTGTACAGAAAGCTTCGTAGGCAAGAGAGTCTTTGCTTTCGAGTCCAAGAAACATTATGTATTCTTTCTTGGTTTCCGATGTGATGTGGTCTTCAGTAAGAGTTTCGCCGATGCTGGTGAAGCTATCATCTTCGAGCCGCTCAGTGCTAGGGTCCTATCCACCGTTTCAAACTTCGAGCAACTCCTACTTCAATTGCGTTTTCCTTGTTGTATCTGGACGTTGTATTTGAATCCTGAACGCAAGTCCCTGTTTCATGAGAGTTGCTCTTCTATGTGCATCGCGTCTCCCTCGATTTCCGTTTCATTAGCTCATTCCATGCCAGCTATTTCTCAGAGCTCTTCCGCACACTACACTCTGATTGTGCTCTCAAAGGTCGTTGGATGATTGTGTTCATATCCTCCGTGAGCTGGCGCCCAGACGTGCAAGAATTGAGCACTTCGAGCAACTCCTCAATAGGCCCGGAGAGCTGCAGGAGCAACGCACATGTAACGCATCCGAGGTGTGATAGCTCTCAAAGTTTGACGTTCTGTCTGCAGATCTAACCGTACTTGAGTCCAAGCATGAACTGTTGTTAGACATCCGCCATCTGCCGACGAAGGGAAATCTCTTGCCTCGAAACTTCCAGACCCTCACGTGAGGCTTGTCCACCTTAAAGCATCAAAACGGGCATATGCATAGTCCATGGGCAGGAATCCATGGAGTAAAAATGTTGAATCACACCTGATCTTAGCAAAAAATATTAACGTCCGTCATTCTTGGGTGTCCATCATGGCAATGTCTGTCAAAAGGTTACATACGCCATTTCATTCGTTCAGCTTGGGACAGACCGGGCCATGCTTAGCTTCTCCGGCCACTGCTTGCACTGGGGCACTAGAGACTGCTACAGCAACAGTGTGATACGGAGCCAAGTTGAGCCATCTCTCCAAAGTGTTGAACTTCATGTCGTCAATTTGTACGCTTCTTTGACCATACAAGACAAGGGAAGCTGCAGTAGGTTAGGGCGAAGCCAGTTGTGGCCAGAGCATAAGCAATGCCCGCTGTGCTCCCGTTGTGATACAGGCACAAGTACCATGTCCGCAGATAACAATCCGTCCTTCCCAATTGCCAGCTTCGTAGCCAGACGTTCAATTCTCTGCGTTCCACCTGTATGTAATATTTGTTTTCAAATTCAATCGACCGCCGTGGTATACTTAAAGAAGGCCAATTTTGGCTGCTAGGACTCTCCCAACGTGCGAGCAACTAGGTGCAGGCGCTGTGGTAGCCAGGATGTGTAGTTAGTTGTGTGTTGGTAGACATAATCAAAATCACCGTTTCAACTCTTCTGAATGGTGTCTATTCTGACCATGCAGAGGCTCAGGATGTGCAAGGTTGACGATTGTTGTCATGTCTGGCGCCAGATGGGCAACAATTGTAATCTTTGGCCTTCTTCTTGAAGATTTTGGATCCGTCTCGAAGTTGTAGATCTCACTGAGTCGGAATTCTACCGTTTTAGAAACAAGGATTCAGTATCTGCCGCATATAGTGATGACGATCCCAATCTGGTTGAACACCGCTTGCAGACACGAAACTTTCATCCTTGTGGTTGGTGTCCAGGGTCGGATCGCGGTCTTGAACGAGTTGATCAGGTTGGTCATGTTCTGTTCATTTGAGGGTCAATTCGCTTCGAGCCCGGTGCCCCAGATGGGGTTAAGAATGATGGGGTTCATGATAACAGTACCCACCTCCTGGTATGAGGTCACCACACTAGTTCATCCACTGTCCCATACCTCTAGCGTTCCTCAACAGAGCGAGTGAAAATGCAGTTCTTCAAATTCATCCTCGTCCCTTTCGTCTTCCTCCCCATCTTCCACTTCAACGCGTTTTGTAGGGTCGGGTTTGAGGACCGATGATCGGCTAGCAGACTTGGCTCCAAACTTGGTGGGAATAGTTGACGGCGACATGGTTGCTGCCATTGAAAGAGGTAGTGAATGGTTTTGACGCAACGTGAAGTGGCCTGGTGCTTTGGGTAGTCGAAACAGGATTTTGGGATGCTTTGTAAGCTTAGGAGAGAGGTCCTTGTCATCTCCCAAGCCCACATTCTCAGACCTCCTGGCCGGTCCGTGTATTCAATTTCTCATGAAAGTACTCGCGCAGAATAAAGTCTGCTCTGGCGATTGCAGCAAGCTAAGTGCCAGACAGTAAAAGGTAACAGTCTCTCCTAAAATACAGAATGCCGATTCGTGGTTCACGGCAGACGCCGGTGGCTGTATGGTGTTTGCCAATACGAGCAGTGCTTTTCCTTCAACTTTCTTCCAAGTGGACAACCTCTTACATATTTGAAGCCTATCTTCTCTCAAATCAGTCTTGATCAAAGCTCATCCCTTAACCTCAATAAATCGTGACCCGCACCTAACTGCACAGTACAGAATCTCATGATGGCTGTATCATGATTTCAAAGACATCCAGGGCCCTTCCTTTGCCCTTTATCCGAGCACAGAACCTTCCCATACTCCATGTAGCCCTTCGCCGTCAGCATCGATGTCAGAAAGCCTGGTGTGTTCGGTCTGACTAAGATTGGAATGCACAACCGCAACGTCAACGTAGGCATGTAGCACGGCGAGCTCTGTCAGCCAGGCACAAATGAATAGTGTAGCTTCAACCAACAGTTTGTGATGCTTGTGAGAATTGGCATCAACAAGAACATGCTTTTGAATAAGATGAAAAGCATCGCGGGCTGTGGGTGAGCTGTAGACAAGGTATGCCAGCTGTTCTGCTCAGGTTCTGTTGAAAACCGCAAAATGTGAACACGTTCGCGATTTCTCTAGACCAGTATATATAGCAATCTTCAACAGGTTCTGACTGGGGTATCTCCTTTTTGCCAAATGGCTTTGATCAGATTCAAGACGCCACGTTTTTGCTGCCTCCAATTGGCCATTGCCTTTCGCCGTCAGCATCGATCTGCCACCCGGCGCATTCAATGTTTTGAGTAAGTGGATGAAAAGCCTCAATACGCCTTGACCGCAGTGGCTATATGATGACGATGGATACGCGCTGGTTTCATCAACCGCCTTCTTGCTAACACACAACCTCTTAGACACTCAAGATCACCCTTGTCTGTGACTATTTGCCTGAAGTGCCAGTGAACTCCCGGGGTGTCGCATCCTGCCAATGCGTCCCATCCATGCCATATACTCGTGAACACCTCAATCCTCAACAGTCAGAAAATCGAGCAAGATGACCCAGTCTACTAGTTGAAGTTAAGACCTCGCACAAAAGCTGCGGTTGTAATCAAGCTAATGGCCTCGCCGTCCTCAAACACGTCCTTGATGAGTTCTCAATCCAATTGAGAACGTTGTGCATGGAACATCGCACTTGATGCAGCACTTAGTAAGTGCGTTGATAGGGAATTGCGTTTCCTCCACCAAATGCCGCAATGCTTCTGTCATGATGTTTGTTGTGGGTGAAAGATCGGGCTTTAGGAGCCGCTGTTACCTTCACTGCAGACTCTCCTCTGAATTCCTGGTCGATGACTGTCGGCTTGGAAGTGTCTCCCGGCCCGTCGCATTGCTCCTCTTGCATACACTTGATCATAGTGCGTGATGACAACGTCATATTTCCTTGAACGCCTTGTTACCCTCCTCCTTCATTCGATCCAACTTTTGCGACGAATCATATTATGCTTTCTTTCTTTTGGAGCGCGGGTGCGGGAGGGTTTGGGAGAGGGGAATGCTCACTCTGAATAGCTTGCCTATTTGGAAAACCACTCCAGCCAGTTACACCTCCGTCAGATCTCTGATCTCTTCGCTAAGCTCCCTTAACATTCTCATGATGGCTTTCATCTTCATGATCTCGTGGTTCGGTCACTTGTCCAAATCTTTGACCTCGTCAGACTGCCGGAAACAACCAAGAAATTCAGGGGGGGTTTGGGTAGGCATCCTGTGATGTCTCCCCGTCGCATATTTGTTCTCCAAGTCCCTGAAGAGCGTACCGTACGCCTGATTGAAGACAAAGGGAGAGATGCTGTGGCCATGTCTAGCCTCAGAGCGCATTCTCTCACATAGGTCGGCATAGTAGGCTGCCATGGAAGTGATTCCCTTGCAGCAGGCATTTAGAATAATGCCTGTGTGTAAAAAGAGAGGACAGACGCTCGTGTGCAAGAACCTTGGCACAGAGTGTCTCTGGGTGATGGAAAAATCCGATGCCTTGATCCAAAGTTATATAAGTGATTGATCTCTCCATATATGCTGGTTGGAATGAACCGATCGTGCCGTTTTTAGTTGCAAATGCCTAGCAGCGGGTTTTGCTAACTCAGGGCTCAAAGCCAGGGCAAACTAGTTGAAAGAAAGCGCTTCGATGTAAGTGGTGCGATGGTGGAAAAGCCAATCTAGAGTGTTGTTGCAGACATCTCGGACCGCATCTCTCCACTGTTTGCCGCCATATAGCGGTAGGTTTCAGTCAACGTTCTTATGCGTCGTTGTTGGAGCTCCTGAGCTCTCACCCTGCCATTGCAGCGCCACCCAACTGGAACTTTCGGTAGCCATGGCGCTTCCTTTGGCGGTTTCTTGAAGTTCGTGTTGGACCAGTATATAATATAGGTCAGTAGCTTAGGCATAACCAGTTCCACGAGCCGGATGAATGAGGCGATATGAGACCACCCGTGAAACTTGACTCTCCGGAATGGACCGATGAGGTTTTTGAACGCTTTCTGATAAGTGAAATCATCCAGGCCGGACAGCAGCGTAGGGTGGCGCTCTTTGGAAGTTCAGTCCTGGTACATAACGTGGTGCTCATTGAGCGTGGACCTTTGTCCCGGGCGTCCTTTGTCAACCATTGTGACTTCTTGTCCGCAAAATCTTCTTCGGACGGAAAGAAGAGCGAGTGAAGGACCGAGGATTCGTACGGCCGGCCAGCTTTGATGAGATAGTACACGTCGGCTTGAGTGTATCAAGGATGACCGCAAGGGCCTGGTTGTCGAACTCGGTACTGCGTTTTGGAACAGAGTACGTGCCTCGGAAACAGGAACAGGAGGGGGATGGGGAGGGTACTTCCTTGAGAGCCACCAAACGAAGAGGCCCACGACCACGGCAGGACCTCAGTCTCTGAGTCAGGCGTCAATGACACTCACGGTATTCCACAAGTCAGTACTCATTGTGGATAGAAAAGGCTAAACTTGGAAAAAGAAGAAGAACAGAAGTTCAAATTGCGGTGTAAGCTTTAATGCTCCAATTTTAAGCTTCTGTGTGTATTTATCCAAAAGGGAAGACGCAACTGGCAAGAGAGCAGTTGTCATGAGTAAGAAAGAATGTCTGCTGAAAAGAGGCCTGGAAGTTGGGAGTTCAAGTATCGGGTGGAAAACGCAGTGCCGGGAAAGGCGAGATGTACAAGTACTGAGGGTGAAGCCGCACATCAGACGGAGCAATCCCCTTGTCTTCCTCGGCCACGGGCGGTCGATCATCGATGCGTTGGCATTGCTCTTAGAGGTTTTCTTCCCACAAGTTCTCCGCCACCAGAGCGCTTTTTCATTGTATCAAATCAAGACAAACCAGACAGTGCGCACCATGGATTTTAGATCTCCAGATAGCTCAACGCTAGCCACTCCAACGTAAATTCGCATGGATGGGAGTAGCGGGCGATGGCGTTGGCCTCAGCTGTGCTGCCTGGTGGCTTTAAAACCGAGCAAGACGAACGGTGCAGTCATCGTCGCGCGTCGTAGAGGTCATCCTAAACTTCTCCATTGCTCTTCTTCAGTTCCTCATTCAGGTCTTTCTGACGCTTGTAGTATCTCTCAAGTATTTCAGGATGTAACTTCGAAGGCAGTCTCAGTAGTTATATTCCCAGGTTTAGCCGCACCACGTCTCAATGCTGCTGGATTGCTCCAAATCCGCGAAAGAAACCCCAAAGCGTGGGGCAAATCTGTGCCCCGGTACCTTGAGGAAATAGTCACCTCCGTCGCTCTTGTACGGTTCTTCCTTCTGGCATTTCCGGCGCTTGAAGTTGCTTTCCTGGTCGGTATCATCGCTGTGTATAGTGCTATCGAATCTCGCAAACTGATACTGCTTGAAGATATGATCAGGTCTCGATTATCTCGAGTTTTCTTCTGATAGATGAAGGATGTCTCCGACTCTTCGACGTGCTTGAGGAAGCTCCCAAAGGTTAAAATTCCAAGATCTCCTGGTAAGAATGTTTCCAGCGACCTCGATATTCGAAGGCCGCCAGAGTCACTCAAGAGAGAGCGTATTAGGCGTAACTTCATCCTACACGCGGCTTTTTTTCTCTCCTCTCGTTCCCTGTGATCTTGTCCCATCTCAGCTATCTTCAACTGGATGCCCTTCCCAAGTTTCACCATCAAAGCTTGCGGAGGTCATCTACCGCTCATCGAACCTGCTGCGCTCGGGGTGCCTTAACCATTCGTCAGTATGAAGAAATCGCTGCGAATTTAGATTCAGCTTACCCGGGAATTTCCAATCAACTATGTGAGGCACAGCTTCAGGGAGTATGACTTTGGGCTTTCTAATGTGAGATCGGTGGAGTTGATGGCTAGAATTGCCATAAAATATAAAAGAGGGCTTTCAAAGCTCCAACCGTCCAGCCTTTGCTCAAGGATATCAAGACTCACGGACATGATGTTCTGCGTAATATCATCGGCGTTCGTTTCGTGAGAACGGAAATGATCATGAAGGATGATAAGTTTGCTGAGCTGAGAGTGAAGTAAACTCGTCGAAGAGGACTGGTGTGTCTGTAGGAGATAACAGAACAATCGCTTCCAAATGAGGGTGTATGTTTGAAAAGTGGTGGGAGACACGTCAAATGTAGCCGGGTCTTGAAGAAAATGATTGATCTCAGAGAAGTGAAAGCTAAGGAGGCATAGGGCATGAGGAGGACAAAGTTGCGGTCTAGTACCTGTGGCCTCAGTTCTCCGGCAAAATGCTAAAGCTAACAAAATCTTCTATCAGTACTGAAGATTCTTCAAGGGTAGAGATATGACTTACAAACACTTTCACGTGCAGTAAAAGACAGCAGTGATATCAAAGATAACTAGGAGAGTTGTAAAATATCAATGATAAATGTTGATTTGTCCTGTTTTCATGAGAAACCAGCTTAATATCGCTGCGGACTGACCTATATGCTGCTTCTTAGGTATGGTATTGTACAGCATGACTACAAAGAGGTCGGCGAGTTTAAGGAGAGGCTCAGGAATCTGAGAATTAGCAGTTGACTGAGACACGATACAGAGATGACTTACTACATGGCAATTGGCCGCTTTGCTCACACAGCCAGAACACTTGCTACCTTTTGCGCTGAAAACACATACAACTTCAGGGTCGATAGCTAGTTCTTGAACACACTTGAGGCAGGCATAGACGTTTGACTTGCCTTCCACTTCAATAGTGTTGGCAGTCTTGATAATGTGCGCCAGGTTAGAGAAGTGAGAATTTTGCTGCATTGTGCAGTCCTTTGACCCAGCACTGAGGACTGGATGACCTTTTCAGCGTTCAGTCAGCCTTCTTTGCCATGCGCTGTATTTTGCTCATTGTAGTGTGATTAGTATATGGCCTTTGACTTTACAGCAGCTGTCAAGTATAAGTATATCAGAAAAAGTGAGGTGAGGCGTTAAAAAGGACAAGTGTCTCATGCAATGATGTATATAAGGGTGATGAATGCAGCTGTCATCATATCTTGAAGTTGTAGAGATGCTCACTCATCATCAGTAACACTGAGGTTATCTCATTAAAAAAGACATAGTAACTGTCTTATTTATGATGATCAAGTCAGAGGAGGCTTATCTGCCAGTGCCTCAGATGGAAGTAAGACTGCAAGCACATCAGTATGTATAACAATAAGTCAAACAAGATGAAAAGACTCAAGCAGTAAGGGTTGTTGTTCTTACCTTGCCCGGAAGCTCAGATTGCTTGATGATGTGTGTGGTTGTAAAGAAGACGGAAGTTTCTGGTGGTTAGAAAAGATTATATAGATGAGGATGGTACCTGTGAATGCTTTGCTTTCACACTGATTCACTGCTGCATTGCTTCTGCGCCGCACTTTCTGTTGAGCTTGTTAGATTCACAGGTGTACTGCATCTGCACGGCGCAGTTAAGGTATGTGAATAGCCAAGTGCTCAATGCATTTGTGCAAAGGTACAGATACCACAAAAGGCAGAGATGCCATCATGCACATCATGTCCAGACTTCAAAGAACAATGCAACATTTGCGCAGGTCCTTCTGAACAGTTGCACACATGATCATTGGTTGTACTAAAGAGAAGTATACCTAGGATGATCCCATTGGCATCGCGCTAGAAATGCAGCAGTAAAATAGCAAATCTTGAAGCCAGTCCAGGGCCAGAGCTCAATTAGCCTGCCTTGAAGCCTGCTATTTCTTTTACTTGAGTGATATCACTGACCCTCTGGTTGCACAGCGTCCGACTCCTGCTCCTGGCTCTGCTCCACCCCACGCAGCACAGCAACCTGCAGTAATCCCTTTTCGTCGTCATCCAACTTCCTCATCTCCTGCCTTAATGTGTCTTTCTCAAACGCCAATTCTTGCTGCTGAATTTTTAGCCACTGTTTGTGCCTTTCGCATCTTTTCTTCGTGCAGACGGCTAGAGCCACCCCTTCGTTATCATCTGCCTTACCCTGGGCCTCGACAATTGCGCCAAGATCAGATGATGTCCCTTTCGAATGAGCTGACATGAGGACTCCACTTTCGAACACCTTCTTCCCCTCGTCACTCGAGCGCCAGGTTTCGAATTCCTCGTCCGACCAAGTAAGTCTCGAGTCATATCCACAAAGCTCCTTAACACCCTCCGCCTCCTTAATCCCCTTCGCTCTCTCTTTTACCATTCCCAGAAACACCTCCTTATCCCCCAACATCATTCTCTTCACTTTAAGTCCCTCCTTTTCCCCTGCGATTTCCGCCAATTTTGTCTCTTCCTCGGGTGTATATATCGCTTTCGCCATCACCTCTCCGTCGCTATCTCCCTCCATCTTCACATCTCCATCAGGACTAATTGTTGGGGGCGGACTTAGAACCTGGTCCCCCACGGTCCTGAATTCCTTCACATCATTGACTCCCTTAACCACCGCCTTGAGCTCACCGCCTCTGAGAACACCACCTCTACTTTCTTCCATTTCCTCATCATCGACCTCGCCATTGCCGTCGTGGTCAGTGTAGTTATCCTTTCGCCGCTTCTTCTTTCCAGGACCTTCCTCTTGACCGTTGGTCTTGGTTCTATGTTTGTGGGAATGTGAACGCATGAATTCGCGGCCATGCTCGTCGGAGCAGTATTTCGAGGGTTCCTTTATGGAAAGGCGTGCAGGCTTTCTACAACCGGGCAGTCGACACATGGGTTTCCAAGTTGTGTGTCCCCTTCCTTCTTTCTCGCAATTAGGACCTGCCGATGCCGTACGTCAGCAAAACGCGTTCGTAGGTGAGAGAGGAGAAGGCTCGACATACAGATATACCTATCAATCAGATCTCCATCCTCCTCTTTGATGTGGACACACTTCCCGTGAAACCAATCCTCGCATCCGCCATCACATCCGATCATCCAAGTGTGATTATCTGGCTTACGGCAGATACAGAAGAGCTCGGTACCCTCCTCGTAGTCTGCGTCCGCATCTCCCATATTATCATCTTCATCGACTACACCGTCGTTGATGTTGCTCGGTGCGGGCGAGCTAGACGCTGGAGTTGCCGATGTCTGCTTCCTGTTACGCGGGGCGGGTGTCTTGCTCGCGCGAGACGATGGTGTCGCAGATCGGCGGGACGAAGGTGTGCCGTCAAGACTCTCGGACTCAAGTCTTCTCTTCTTTGTTGCAGGCTTCTTGATCGCACTCGCGATACCCTTTTTCTCTGTTTTCGTTCCCCCTTTCGGCGCCGCTCGCTTCTTCCGTGTAGTCGCCGGTGTACTTTTCAGAGGAGTTGAAGCTTCAACAGATGACGCAAGTGTACTTCCTTCTTGTTTTAGGTTCGTAATGTACCTTGATGGCCCAATGTCGTTGGTTGCCGGTGTTGCTCGAGTAGAAGCGTCATCCTTATTCAGCGCAATTGGCACAGGTGTCTGCGGTGTAGAGTCTCTAGGTGTCGCCGAAGGCTCCGCCTTTATCTCTAGTGGTTGTGGAGATGACACAATGGATTCTGCGTCTTGGGCAGGTGGAGGCGGTCCGGGTGATGAGTGCCGATTTTGTCCCGCCACAGGCGCAGTGTGTATATAGTCAGATTCCTGGCTCTCCGCCGTATGCTGGATATCCTCCTTATTGTCTACCACGGTAGATGAGTCAACTTTGGGAGTCACCGAGGCCTTGCGATCCGCGGAGTCGAGCACTTGCTGCACGCCAATCATTTCAGGGTGGGACTTTATGGGTGCTAATCGCGGGGGCGGGCTTGATCTTGCAGAAACCCAAGATTGCCTTCGCTGGTGATCTGATGAACGTGAACTATGATGATATTGATCGAGAGTTGGCGAGAAAGGTTGTTGGGCGCGTTCGAGGGGAGGCGATGGCTCTACGGGCGTCGCCGCTAAGCTGTAGCTGCTTATGGGCCGCGGTGGTGAATGAGAGTAGCTTCCTTGATGAGTTTGTGGTGAAGAGGATGAGACGTTTCTCTTGTTCAATGGGCTAATTGAGAGCGGTCCGCTTGTAGCAAGGTCGGCAAGGGCATTGGCTGCATCGTTTTCGGAGGTGACAGGGGCATATTCGCTGTAGCTGCTGTTCCGCGAGTGTGAAAAAGTTGGAGCAGTGTTCTGTGAAAGATATGGCGGCTGTGGAGGTGGGAGATCTTGCTGGTGAGCTTTTGGTGACGGAGGGTCAGAGCTTGGAACTGGGTTTAGCAGCTCCGAGAGCTTGAACGACATGATTGGTGATGGTGGTAACTCTGACGACAGTCGTGATGCGATATGAGCTTCAGTGCTGAAGTTCAAGGACAATTTGATTGCAACCGGAGTGCGCGACGAAGATTGCGCATTCTTGCGACACAGTCACTCTCACTTGGCCTCTGTTTGAGTTGCGTTGGTAATAATGCGGACTTGCGACTCGAAGATCTGCGCGGGGAACTCTCGAAGCGAAACTGTCTCTTTTGTCGATCTCCCTTCTCGTCTCACTCTCTGTTTTCTGTCAGTCAAGCAGTTCTTACAACTTAGATAACTAATAACAACTTTCATTGTTGGGAATCATACACAGCGTGTCACTGCATTATATCAATGTCTATCCTCTGTGTTTCGTACTAAATCTCTAATTACCTCGTCATTGTTCATTACCACCATGCAAGCCAGCCTTGTCCACTCTCCCGATCCAGCCGCTATGCGTGCTGACTTCAGAGCTGCAGCCTTCTCTGCCACAGCGCAACTTACATCTATCACCGTCACGAATATCGCTACTCAACCTTTGCAGCGATTGCAGCCAATTCTTAGAGCAGTCAAAACACAACCTCCATTTCCAAGCGCGCAGCAAATAAACCACATACAGTGCTTTCTACGCTCAGGCCAGCGCATCCAATAAACGATGAAGGGACTGCTGCTATTGCAGCCCAACACCGAAGACCTCATGTCGAAGTGCGCATTGGAAAGGCGGTTTACACGGTGATGCGCGAGCATCTGTGACTATCCTCCAAGTGTGTAACCGTGGTCTGCTTTATCCCCACCCCAAACCGTCCAGATTTCCACGACGTCTCAGGCCTCGTCACCCATGGGCAGTTCGAGGACGCCAAGATGTTCGTCCAACAATATTCTCTTGTTCGTAACACCAGCTCAAGGCATTCTTTTCTCCAGCCTTGCCCGGTCTTATGTCCCGCACGTCCTTGTCCATGTACCCTATCAACTGAGCTACATTGACTATCCGGCGCCGCCGACAAGAGGAAATGGGGCAGATCTCGAAGTCCTTCTCGTCGTATTCACCCATGTCAAAGTTCTTAGCGATGTTACACTCACTTTTTTGTAATATGAACCTCAGTGCAGTGGTGGGTTTGTTCGAGCACAACCCTTTGTGCCCTTCGTTCCAACCCCGATGATTGTCCGCGCACATTCAGAGCTCTCTCGCCGTATCGTTCACCTGCAGAACGTCCGCGTACCAGATCAGTCATGAACCAGCGACTTGTTCGTTGATGCGAAGATACTCTGGCCGTAAGAAGAAACACGGCTAGAATTCGAGCTGCGTCTACCACTGCTATTGCTGTGTTCATAACCCCAGCTTCCCATGCCCCTGGGCATTTGCTATGGAACTACAGATCGCGGCTCTGGATGTGCACGAAGTTGGACCATTGATCGACCCAAAACATCCAAAGGAATTGGCAGACCTTCTGGAGATGATTCTCCTTCAGCAGTTGGGTATCGCCTTCATAAAGCCTAATGGTGAAGAGGACTGTCGCAGCGTAGCTCACGACGCATCGTCCATTTACCCCGAAGATAGCCGACCTGTCATACTCCAGAAGGTCAAGGTTGAGGACGAGATCTGGTCAACCCCTGCGGGAGTCTAAGGGTACAATGGTCCGCTGTAACTGCGGTCGTCGCCATTCTTGGCGAATTTCAGTATCGATCGCGCCTGTTACGTCGACCACCTAGAACATAAGGTTTCTCACAATATTGCTATGAGCATCGTCCTTCATAGCTATCCCTTATTATCCTACTCCTATCTCAGTCTTCCAGTTGCTACGTTTTGTACCAATCTGAAAGCACCAGCAAACGTGCTTCATTATATTTTGGAGCAAGGGCGCTTCTGGCTCTTCTTCTACGCCGTTCTACACAGCAGCGAGTTCCTTCTGTTCACGCTTCTCTTTTACTGGCAAGTCACGGAGGCACCATCGCCACACAATCTGTCGATCCAGCACTTTGCGGGAAGGTCAGACCCTGGTTGAGCTGGAGATTTAGGGTTATGAAGTTTCGTGCAGCCAGGGCCCGCTATACTTGTGACGGCTTTCGAAAATATAGGCGCTCTGGAGTAGTCACCTCTTTAGACGTCTCGTCTGCTTCTTACAATGGAAGTTATTCCGCTGTACATTGAACTCTTCGTTGCTCTTCCATTCTCAATTTGATCGCATCTGTGGAGTGCACCATCTTCGCACTCTCAGCACTAACTTCATCCATTGAAAGATTTGCCTAGCCATCACTAATCATCATCCTCCCCTGCTTCATCTTCATCCCCTTCTTCCCTCCCCCTTCGTCTCGACCTCCCTGACCCTTTATTTCCCGTTCCGTCCCCGTTCTCCCCGTCCCGTTTCCCCCTCTCCTTCGCCTTCTCCCTCGCGTCCCCCTCAATCGCCAAACTCTTATCAATCCTCGCCTCCAACTCCTCCGCCTCCGCATCCACCTTGCCATAAACCCCCCTCACCAACCCCCTCACCCCCACCTCGCCCACCTCCACCTTACCCCTCGGCCCCACCATATATTCCACCACCTCCTCACCCCCGGATGTATCCCTATACTTTACAATATACCCCTCCTTCACCAACCGCTGCAGCAATTTCTCCGTGCTGCCCAATGGCGAGGACGTAGAGAGATTCATGCGGCTCAGGTAGCGCGAGAGTTTCGATTCGGGGAGAGTGCCGCTGGGGGAGAGCGCGAGGAGGGTGTGGATGAATGTGTAGAGGGCTACGTAGGTGGATTCGGCGCTGGAGGTGGGGACGAGAGGGGGTGAGAGGATGGTGGGGTTCGTATGATATTGTGGAGGAAGGGTGGTGGTTAGGATCCAGGCTTTTGTGGTCGTGGCTTGTTTTTCGGCGCGTTGCGCCGCTGTGTGGAGGTGGCATTAGGATATGTGAAATTGCCAGGGTAGGGACGCTGTTGTGATGTGGGCTGGGGATTGTGTAAGTACCTCGTCGTTGGCTGATGGTCACTTTCTCCTTGACCGGCAGCTCCGTCATTTCCATTCCGAACTTCTCCCGTAGCTCCCTCTGCGCTTCTTCAAAGACATACTTGAACTGTCGTCCGCCATGCGCGACCAGAACTACATCCCACCCCCACCGTATCAGCGCTCGCACCCTTCACGACCGATAGACCTGCAAGTTTTGTGTAGTGTGAAACACACACACCTTTAACACCAACATCCCCCCTCCGAATCGGCTGCCGCGCATACTCGCTCGCCAGCGCCAGCCGCACCATCTTCTTGACCATCTGGTCCCGCGTGCTGCTAACGCCTGTGTCTTGCGTGTGGGTGCCATTGAGTTGCGTATCGCCTTCGCCAGCGGATGAGCCGGTGGAGGCTGCTTCGTCTTCGGAGTCGGGACGCCGTCGGCGGGCTTGCGTGTTGCGGCGCTGGGTTGGAGGGGGAGAGGCTGGAGTGGAGGGCTCTTCGTCGGGTTGCTAGGAGGTAGAGAGTGTGAGCGCGTTCGCTGAGAGAGGATGTGATGAGAAGGGTTATGAGGGTTATGAGGGTTATGGGGAGGAGGGCTTACAGCGCGGCGTTTTTGAATCAAAGGCATGTTGTGCTGCTGATGAGACAATGTTGAAGCGTGCTACGGGTGTCTGAGCTTCGGTCCTCAGCCTTGGGAATGAGGTCGCCAACTAGTAAGTCTGAATCGCTCGAGCGGACAATTGCACCACAAGTCCGAGGTCAGTTGTGCGATATCGTTTCCATGGGTGTTACTGTAATTAGTTGATTCTGCATTTACGCGAGGAGACGCGTAGTGAGATCGCGCTAAAGCGACTTTAGCACTAGCTGCAAATCCAGTTGCTCATCTTCAGCAACAAGGGCCTGTTCTAGTTATTGAAGGACAAAATTTCACTCGAGAAACAATCAGGCATGTTCCAACTACCTGGCATCAATGGCACTTTCCCAAGACTTTTGGCTTCAGATTGCACCTCTCGGCCATGTCGCGAGACCGTACGAAGTACAGGTATCAAGTTGGCATAGCTCCAACTACTTCCAGAATTGGTCATATGCTTCAATTTACACCCTCCATGTAGACGGCAGCAACATCCTTGCTATACCTTACTGATCCTTTCTCTCCAAAACCTGCGTCTGGCCTTCCGTCCTCTTGATCTCATCTCTGCCCATATCCTGCTTTATTCTCGTCGCCTCGCCCATGCGCATCACGCCTACTCCATACTTATACACCATGGATCCGCCCAAGTACGCAGAGAACATCAAGGACGGCAGCATCGCCGCGCTCAACACCACATTCAAGCCACTCGGCTGATAGCCTGGGACATTGCGTCTTGTCCACCAATTGTATACTGACGTGAGGAGTGCGACATCGTTGAGCAGACCATGCGCAACGCCCAAGCGCACGGTGGGATTCATGCCGGCATAGACAGTCTCTCCTGTCGGTTCCTTCTTGATCTTTTGCCAGATGCCTTTGGAGGAGATCATGGCGTAGAGCTCGGAGAAGCCGGTGAGAGCGGCGGGGATCGCAGTGACGATGCCTAGGAGATTTGAGAAGTAGGCGACTTTGGAGATGTCGTCAAGATGTGGAGCCACGGCACGAAGCGCGGAAAGGTCGTAATGCATTGTAAGACCGTGTAGGGTGTCGAGGCCATAGGCCAAGCTGAGAAAAGCGATGGGAAAGTGGACGGTGGCGGGATGGATGGGATGGCTACAGGCAGAGTCTGTCAGATTTTTGTTTCTGTACAAAGGACAGGAACATTGGCTTGTTTGAGCTTCTCACCTATTGTCGGCGACCTTGCCAAGGCCAATGACCTGATTGAGAGTAGACAAGACACTCATTCTTGCGGTATCAACAAGCTCTCCACGAAGCTTTGCTAAATTGAAATAACAGGGCTATGGTGTTGTGCAAATGTTGAGGGGTACCATAGCTGTCGTTGTATTATGTCTCGCGGGATACTGCTCCGGCTTGCAATCTCACTGCTTCACGATTTGTGACGTCAGTATTGGCGCGTCGATTAGCAATAGCGTCGGACCTTACCTTAACTAACTCGGCGACTGAGTGCGGGGATGGAAATTGAGCACCAGATCACGCTTACCTAATCTTCAATATCGTTGAAGCGGGCACAAGACTTGCTAAGATACTGAGAACAATGGAAGCTTCTACACGCCATTTTGACGGTACAGAGGGCAAACTTTCTACTTTAGGGCTGAGCGAGCAAGATATAACATATTCATAGCCTGCAGATATATATGCGTTGACTTTTCTCGGTTTCAAACCTACAATCAGTCCTTCAATCAAGGATACCTTAATAAAGGCGTAGGATTGTCTCTCAGGTCTACACGCGCCGGTGACAGCCATCCCACCCGTTTTTGTGATATACGCTCAAGTGTACTTACTAACGAAGAGGGAACATTGGTGCAGTTCTGGGAATCACAACAACGCTCGAATCAGCAAGGGAGAACGCTGGGCCGTATGTTCACTACAACGAGGGCAGGTGATGGAAGTAAAGAGGTTGGGTGTGTTGTTAGGGCTAATAATATTTGATTTAGTGGGCCACAGATACTGGAGATCTCTCTGAGAGCGTGACACGCACTGAAGCCCGTTGATCCATGTCTACTTATGGAACATAGCAGCAACAAGGGAAGCATCCGCAGGTTCAACACGAATTGGTCCCGGATCTCTGGCTTGAAGCCCTGTCCGGATGTCCTCAATGTCTAAAGCTCACATGTCCGCAAAAGCTTCAAATGTCTAAAGAACACCAAACTCTTAAGTCTATCGGGCCAGCTGTGTCCGCTCATGAGCTCAAAAATACACCCTTCTTAGCACCGCCTAGTAGAACGAATGTGAAAGAGCCGAGACGGCCACTCGACCGGATTGAACTTATCATCAGGTAACACGCTAAAAGCAGCTGATCTATCATGCTTGTGGGTGTATCAAAAACCAACCTCCCTGCTGTCTCAACGCCTCCATTTCAAAAGGCCTTTCTCTGCACAGCTCCACAGCCAGCAACATACACCAATTACTCGCTGTCGCTTGCACTACCAGTTGGACCCTCATCCTCCGCATCCTCATACACTACATCGTCACCTGCCATCATTGCAAATTCTGCCTTTTGCAGTATGCTTCTTAATTCCGTGTTTCTTGGGTCGACCAGCTCGAACGGCTTTAGTTTCGCTTTGTTACGTATCCTGCACCTAGTGTGAGCCAACCACTGCTCTGACGCTGCTGGCCGCGGTTGATGCCTCGTGAAAGGAAATGATGAAGATAGATCTGACTAACCTTGGATCGGCACCAGCATCCAGCAGTAGCTCGACCATTGCTTTACCGTCTTCCCACTCTCCTTTTGCTAAGCCATTGACGAATCGTACCGCCTTATGGAGCGGCGTATCTCCTTCCAGTCTGTCCAGTGGATCCACCTCTAGCCCCTCCTGGTCTAACAGCGTGTCGACGACCTCATCTGCTCTCTCATACACAAATCACCATTTGCTCTACACCTTCTGCCCTCAGTTGGAATAGCAAGATTTGACTTACAGCTTCCGTAAGTGGCCGCAAGGTGCAAGCAGTAGTTCCCTATCCCATCCGTCGCGGTATTCAGGAGGTGTGCTATTTGTTCGGTAGAAGAATGCTTCTCCGAGGGTGATCTCGATACTGTGGAGAAGACCTCCGAGAGAAGATCGGTATTGTTGCGGCGGCAGGATTCGAGTAGGAGCTCACGGGGCGTGGCGCCCTGTTGAAGGATGTGAGCTTGTGCGCGTAACTCGAAAATCTCCGAGTGGAGTGTGCGGAATGCACGTGCTTGCATACCTCATCACCCATCTTGAGCTTATGCAAAAGATCTGCAGGTACTGCTGGCGAGCGTCGCGGATCCGACGTTGTAGTATAATGATATAAGATTGAGAGTTGCGCGGGAGTCGGTGTAGTTTTAAAGCTCGAAAACGGTCCTTGGCGATTTGAGATGGAAGAGACTGAAGCGATGTTTGTTTGTTATGGAGGAGTACTGATCGGGGATCAGGGGAGTGAGTTGTTACTATTCTGGTTGAGACACATGCGCGTCCTCAAACACGATGTTGCAGGCCGCCGACTTTGGCAAGGCTACGTCAGACTACGTTTCAAACCAACCACGTAGAAAGGCCTCCGCAAATCTGACCCTACGAGTACATCATACTCACTAGTGCGGCAAAGGGCAACCAAGATGCTCTTGTGTGAGCATCCATCAGCACGCAGGTGAACCTTAAGCGCTGACAATGGCGACGAGTCTGTCCTTCTTGTAGCAACACCTTGAGCGTCTCTCGAGCTCCTTACAATCCTTCAGATCCTGACTACCCTAATGGCCGGAACCGGCTTGAATGCAGGACATGCCCGTATCAATTCCTGCTTGATAAGCGATACTACGAACGCAAAGAAATGAAAAGGAAAGACGTGGAAGACGTTATAGGCGGGAAGGGCTCGTGGGATAATGTGGATCAGACGGACGGTAGGTTTACCTCCATTTCTTGGCTACTATAAGGGGATAGTTGTATGGAGGGGCTTTATAGACCTTGTGATGCATCGACCATGCTATCGTTACCTTGGAAAAGGCTGCTAATATGCCATAACTCCACAGCGCAGTGCCCTTCACAAGATTGTGAAGGAGCTCGGGCTTTCTACTACCAGGTGCAGATACGCAGCGCTGATGAGCCGATGACTACTTTTCTGAAGGTACGCGCACACCCGTCTCGGTCTCCGAGTGTGGTCAGATGAACGATGAATGATCATAGACTGGGCTTACGATGATTCAGTGCACAACATGTGGGACAAGATGGAAAGAGAATTGAGAGAGGCATTTGGCGTTTTCGGTGTGTAGCATCTAGCGTCGGAGTCTGATATTCAGGGCATCGTGATTGGAGTCTACTCAACTTTCACCACAGAGCAAAGATCTAGCATAGTCAATGAGCTGTGGACTTGAGTCTAGATCTGGTTGACCTTTACTCCCGTATGCCTAACCAGTCATCCACTATCGATCTGACTTAAGACCTCCATCTCATCCGCCATCGTGGTCATTGTCGCTCAAACAACTTGATCATGAGCACCCACAGAGCTGTTCTCGGTAACCGGGGCTTGATCGTGAGCACCTGCAGAGCTGTTCTCGATAGTACCAGACGGTCCTTCTCCAGACGCCTGAGCTTGAGCTTGAGCAGTGCCCGATTCCTCGCCCTCCTCCACCATCTCTCCCTTCGCTATCGCCCTCGCGCGCTTCCTCTCCTCCTTAGCCTTCTTCTTTGCCTCCTTCAACGCCTTCTGACGGTAGTAAACTCTCCTCTCCACCTCCCTCTGCGCAAGCAACTCCGCTTGTTGCCTCTCAATGTCCTCGGTCAACAACCTATCTGCCTCGTGCTGGGCGTTGACTTTCTTGACTGATGCTGCTACGACCGCATTGATCTCTTCGTCCGTCGCGTTCTTATACTGCTCCCCAAGAGCGGCACAATAATCGTCGACGACTTTCTGTTCTTCGGGCGTATACGGGTGACCATTGATGTTCCCACGCAGGACAGGCTGGCAGTACGCGTAGGGCGTACCCTCGACTTTGTAGATACGGCGAGGATCATCCATCGGGATGAACTCCTTTTCTTCGCTCTGGTTGGCGGAGGCAATGTTGCTTAGTTCGGTCATGGCGGTCAACGCGAGGTTGGAAGTCATGTTATCGACGCTGTTCGTGGGCGCGGTAGTGGTAGCCGAAGGTGCACGCGCTGTGGCAGTGGCGGCTTGAAGTTTTGTGCGGACTGCTCCGTAGACTTTTGGTAACGCTCCAGCAGTGTAATCCACGTCCGGCTTCGAAGCGATGGCCCTAAAACCTAGGTCTTCTTTATCATACCACACGAGATACTGATGGTCCTTGGGCGCAAGGAACGCTGCAGCGGCATCAACTTGAGTGTCGGTGAGTCGCAACACTAAAGATCAAGGTAAGTCAGAAGGTCAGTTGACAATATCCATATATTGACGCGTCAAATTCACTTGTGTGTCAAGCTCTCGATTGCTCAAGAGCGCACCAAGTTCTTGACCTCATGTGAGGTTTTCGTCGTACTCAAGGTATCTGAAAGAGTTTTGGGATCAGCATGCTACTTACGTCCCAGACAACGTCCTTTAGCGGACTTGGCCTCGTTCTTTGCGATCGCGTTGGCTGCAGCTGTAGTTTCTGCCATTGTGACGTCAGTGTTGGTGAGTAGAAATCCCGGAAGGAAGTGTTTTTCCGGGCCGGCGGTGAGGCCTTAGCTCCAAAAATTGATCCGAGCCACGCTAACAAATATCCCACGAATCACGATCATCCACTCTTTCTTCTCACAGTGCTTCGAGCGATCCACAACGATTCCAAAGTTGATATCATGGTAGGCATTTCGTTGCTTCATTACTTTGTAGATCGCCCGTTGATGCTTTTTCCAGGCCGACAAACTTCGCACACAACAACAACTTGAGCAGCTGCAATCCCGCTACGTAGGCACTGGGCACGCAGACACTACGAAGTTCGAATGGACGTCTAATATCCACCGCGATTCATATGCTTCTTACATAGGGCACCCGCCACTACTGGAGTATATGGCCATAGGGATGGGCGAGCCAAAGGAGAGGGTGAGGGCGATGATGATTGAGGTAAGTCATCCTCGGGATCCTTTGCATGTTCGAATAAGTTCTCGAGAGCAAGGCTGATTAGGATGTAGAAGATGATTCAGCCCGTGGGGAAGCCCCCGGAGGTAAGAACGCCTGGTTGCAGTATTAGTAAAGAGACGCTAATGTTTCTATAGGTACAAGATTGAGGTGTGGAAGTAAGGTTGGGAGTGATGGTTCGGAGGCATTTCATGGCGTTCCTCTTCGCTTACCAAATGGTCAACTATTGTAGGAATTAGGCTTAGGGTAAGAGTCACATGACTCTTTAGCGAGCTCAATACTACTATTCAGCTTGGAATACTACACTATCAGACATTCCACTGTCAAATACCTAGTCCATCTGACATGTATATATCTACACAACTTGACTTCACATTGTCCCATGCCTAAGCTCATCAATGATGTTTTCGCCCGCGCTTTTAGCGACCTCACTCTCCCCCGCAGCTTCCGTCAACCTATGTCCACCTTTCTAAGCCTTCCGGCCCACCTCTCCCACGAATCAGCCCTCATCCTCCTCCCGCCCTCCACCATAACCGCCCCCATCCAATCCATCCGTTCCGTTCACGACCGAAACTATAAGCGCTGGCCACCACACATCAAGCTCATCTACCCATTCCTCTCCAAACCAAGCACCCAGATCCACACACTCAGAGCACGGATCAGGGAAGCGTTCAACGGATGTGGGGCCTTTGATGTGGAGCTGCGCGGTGAGGAGTACTTCGGAAACGGCCAGAAGAACTGTAGTGTGCACCTCGCGCCTGACGGCCGTGACTTCGATGGCGCCGCAATTGCTGGCTCCGACCGCTCATTCTCCGGTCGTACGAGGATTGAGGGACTGCAGCGATCATTACAAGCGGCGTTTGCGGAGTGCGACGCCGATAATCGGGCCTTTGAAGCTTATCTCACACTCGGCCAAGCTAGAGGTCATGATGCGGCGAAAGACCTGGAAAAGGAGGCTGTTCGTGTAATGGAGGACTTCTGTCGGAGTCAAGACGTTGGAACTGAGGCAGAAAACCAGAAGAATGAGAACTCGACATGGGGTTTACACTGGCTTGTTGATAGAGTTGTGGTAGTTGAGAGAGGTGGCTTCCAAGACCCTTTCGAGGTTGTAGCGGAAGTTCTGTTTGAGAAAAGCATCTAAGAGAGGGTGTGCGAGGCGTGATACGGTCAGCCAAGAGCTTGGAATTCCAGATGTGAGCAGGAGCAGCTATATTAGGATATCAGAACGCATTCTGTAGCTCGACGCCGTCCTGTAGCATAATTCCTTGGTCAGTGCATTTAAGACATCGCTATCATTTGAACGATCGTCGATTGCCACTCACAGCGATGTGGAAAGCCGCCCATCTTCCCTCCCTAGCCCCATACCTATCCTTCACGACTTCGAGCACCTCCACGTTCTGCCTGTCGACCAGTGCTTCATCGCCCTTCGGCACCTTGCTCAGGAGTAGACTCGTGTCGACAAGGTACGCGAAAGTCTTACCTAGCGCTGGCTTACCTGCGGTGGACTCGAATATGCTTAGATTGCTGCTCTCGTCGGGTCGACGGCGATAGCTGGGATGGTCGGATGGGTGCAGTCCTACTATTGAGTTGATAAGGAGGGTGCAGAGGTGGTGGGTGTGGGTGAGGTGGTGAAGAGAGCGCATAAAGGTTGTGAGGAGGGCGTGGCCTATGTCATCGAGTCAGCCTCTCAGTACAAGTAATCTGGCATCCTTGAAAAGAGATAGTCCCAACAACGAGAAGAACGGATGAAAATTTGAAAGATAGACCTTGGACTTGATTCTTCGTCATCATGGAAGACACCACGTTCGCGATACTATCAATGACGACCATGCCCACCCTTCCTGTAGCCCTTTCATCGCCAAGACCCCCTCCAGCATTGAGCTCAACTTTACCATCCGTCTTCCCTGCGCGCAGCTCTTCCATAAAATCTTCATCCTCACTGTCAGCCACTTCCTCTTCCCTTCCCGCACGCTCTCTCCCAACGCCGCTCACAGCACCATCTCCTTCTTCCTCATCACTCACTCTCAGCAACCCCTGACCTCGTCTACTCTCAAGTCGCCCACCAACCTCCACAACAGCCTCCACGACCCCCACAAAGTCGAAAACCCGCATAACCATCACCCTCTCCAGCACCCCCTGCACCTTCCCTTCCATACCATCCACATCCAGATCCTCCTTTTCTCTTCCCCCAACCTTTCCCTCGATTCTAGAATACATATACCCCTTCTCCACGTACTCCGGCCCTCTCGCCGGATGGCCACCACCACGTAACCGTGAAACAATCACATCCCTTAATCTCACCGGCGAGAACGATCCCGTGGTGTCGATGAGGGCGACCTCGGCTGCTGAGTTTTGTAGGAGGTGTGTCGTTAGGGCGTGGAGAGAGATCTACGAAAACCGGCGTCAGTCAGTCACCTCAACCACAGATAGATAAACCCTCGCGTCTCGTTTCCTGTTCTGTCGCACTTCCCAGCCCTAGAACCGAAAAGTCCAACCGTAACACACCAAACCAAAAACATCCGCACCCTCGTACTCTCGAAGCCAACCAACCAAGCCCCTTCTCCCCTCGCCCACCCTTCCCGGGCAAACCACTCAAAAGAACAGAACAATATATCACAAAGAGAAAGTCCACTAAACTCACAATCCTCCCCACAGCGCCCTCGCCCGCCAAACAGGACACCTCCCCGTACCTGAACCCTCCGTCTAGTGCGGCGCCGTCTAGCGCAGTACATCCCGTGGCGAGGAACGTTGGTCGTGTTTGCCGGGATCGTTCGGCTGTGGCTAGGAGGGTTGATGCTAGGGCTGCTGGGGCTGGGGCTGGAGAGCGGGAGGGGGAGGAGGATGAGGATGAGGGTGGATGGGACATGGTGGTTGTGGTGGGGTGTTCGTTAGGCTGTTGGTGATTGGGTAGTAGGAATGATGGAGGAGGTTGCGGGGTAGAGCAAGCGTTGGATGGGCGTAAGAGACTGGGGCGTTTATATCTGTTGTGGTGGCTTGGTGACAGTAACGTGGAGATAGGATCGGGATGTACATGGGAGAGGATTCGGACGTGCTCCTCCGCAGCCGTTGTTTTGGTGTTTATGTTGACCTGGAGGACTCCACCTGCACAGTTGTAGACAGACTCAGCACTAACGAACAGCAGTCACAGTTTCAGTCAACATCACAATCATCATCACCAGTTTTATTCATCAGTTCTGCTGACCCCTGCTGAGGTAAATATGCATTTTCGACTCTTCCCGCTCGCAATAGGGTTACGATTACTTCGTCATGTCAGTTTCTCCGGTTCCGCTCTCCAAACTCCTAGACCATACAGAACCCTTCATGCCAGTCGAGGCATCTCCTGAAGCGCAACGGACAAAGGAAATGTAGTGTCTAGACCACCGGAAGAAAAATAATGACTCTCAGGGGGTAGAAATAAGGAGTGTGCTCATCAATCCAAATTCGGCCAAGAGAGTCATGCCCAAGAATGCAGTTCTCCTTAGACCCACGATTTCTGCACGACTTTCCCACTGGTTATCCCAACGTGTAACACCTTTTTAGTCTTTCCGCTCGGGCCGGTTCCTCCTGCCACCCTTCAAAGACTTCACTCTGCTCAAGAAGCCCCCACCAATTTTGACCTCACCATCACCACCCGTGGTCCCATCATTCGTGATCCCCCTTTCCATACCCGCGCCTCTCATCGGAGAACTCGGTGCCCTCGCTCTTCCTAGAATTCGATCTCCTCTGGTTTCTTCCACAATCTGGATCTTTGCGCCCTTTTTCTCATAAGCATCGTCATAATTATTAAAGAACGGATTGCTTTCCGAGATCTTCTTCATCCCGCCTGCATTCTGGGCAGGAGACGTTGGAGAAGCTGCGCGCTGATAAACGGGTTCGGGAGAAGTCATACGGCCCGATGGTCCGATATTGGTGCGGTTATTGGAGATACCGCGAATCTTCTGCGCAAGCGATGTCTTGCGCGCTAGTCCACTTATACTGCCTAGAATTTGGGTCTCAGATTCAGACTCACGGCGCTGGATGGCTGTACGTGAAGCTGGTGCGCCCTCAAGGAAAGTCGATGTGCCAAGACCCATCGACTCCTGTCCATGCACTGGCTCTACTCGCGCAGTTGGATTGAAGCTCAGACTCCTCTCCACAGCCGGTCTCTGCACTCTTCCGCCCGCGCTGTAAGGATCGTACGTAGGTTCACTGGCTAGACCAGATGTCGAAAAATCCGTGAAGCCCTCTGCACCACGACCATGGAACTGGTTGATGTCAATGTTTTTATTCACTGGTCCCGAGCCACCCAGTACATTGTTCGCAGAATCTTTGGGGAACGCTTGCAAGGGGGCTCGCTGAGCACCTGTGCGGTTGCGGTGCGGGTTGCAAGCGTCAAAAGGTCCATCGTGGTGGAAAACTGTAACACACTTAGCGCTTCCATAGTTTGACTGCGTCCAGTCAATCACTCACGTCCCATGCCATAGATACTCGTCACGTCCAGCTTATCAATGACGTCTAGCCTCTGGTTTGGCTTCTTAGGCTTTGATGAAGCATGAGTTCTGGTCTTCCCAGTTCGTTGTCTTCCCTCCCGCTCTCGATTCCGGCGTTCTCTGCGCCTCCTCTCATCCTCGGGATCAAGCGGCTTGCCAGAGCGATCGACCACAGACGATTCGGAGTTGCGTCTAGGTCGTCTGTTCTCGCGATGTCGTGCCGTGTCAGCAGGATCGGCAAAGATGTCCAGTTCGCGCGGTGGCCCTCGTTGTTTTCCGCCATTGCGCAGCCTTTGTTCCTCCTCTTGTGATCTTGTGGATCGGTGCACTGGTGGGCCAAGTCTCCCGTTCATACCTTGCGGCACGTCCTCTGGTCTAGGTGGTCGACTGGCGCCGTTTGGTGGTGGTATTGGCCGTTGCATACCGTTGCTGGCGGTCTTCTCATTCAGGGTAAGGTTGTCCTGCAAAAGTACAGTTAGCGACAGAAACTTTCCAATGATGCGCCCACTAATTGATGCTCTCTGTAGCAGAATGGGATGCTGATCCTTTGTGCTCAGAAGCCAAAACTGGTTTCGGATATCCCCTTATTAGTCTGCAAGGGATAGAAATGAAGTAACGTACAAAGAGCTCCGCAGTATTGCCTGTCAACGCAGGTTTGGGTGGAGAAGATGCTCCCGTGGAAACAAACATGTCCTGCACAGGCGATCTTCGCAACGCCGAGTTTGCGTCGTCGTTGTCAAGCACGTCAAGAAAGGGATTTCGCGAAACCGGTCGGTTGTTGTTGACGTCGAAGCGAGGACTCTGAGGCGATGGGAGGCTGCTTAACGAGGCTGGCGACGCAGCACGGTTGCGAAACGGATTATTCGACGATAAATTGATTGTGAGGCCAGGTGAAAGTCGCCTCTCTGTGGAACGTTCGGAAGAAGATGTTAGCGTTCCCCTTTAACAGGCAAGGTAGGATGCCTGCATGGGTTCTTTGAAACGGCTATTCACACAGGAAGTTCGACTCCTTTTCGAGGGATTGTTGAAGCGCTGGATGGGGTGAAATACAAACCTGGAGCTTGTGGTTGGACGAGAGACATCTCGGCAGACCATCGGTATCCTTGCCACTCGTCACAGGAGATTGTCACTTTCTGTTACTGCGCGGTAATCGATGTAGTTTCCTTGGAGGAGCAGCTTAAGCGATCCGTAGTGGAAGACCGAGGAACGACGGGAGAACAAACTGCTTTGCCGGATCGAAAGCTCGGGACTTTGTTACAAGGCTTGTGTCGCCGGTGGTTGGTCGTCTGTACCACCGAAGTCGATATGTGACGTATATGTATACTGGTTACTTTAGGAAGAGCATAGGGAAGATTGGAAAAAACAGAAACCAAAGGGTCTCGCTTTGACCACGCGTACTTGGCGGAGATCTCCGTATAGCAACCTAAGGCTCCTGTGCAGCTCATATTCGTTTGCCATCAATAACATTGTTATTAGCTATGAAACAGAAGCCTATTGCTGCTAACTGTCAGTCATTAAGATAATAAGCCTATGTTATTGAAAAGCTCTCATGTTATAGAAATGTTGACACTGAACTCTTAAGACATCAGTAAAAGTCATAATTAAGAGTTAGATTCAGAGCCGGTGCGGTGGGGAAATAGGAGGTTGATGGCGGTAGTTGTGATTGGGATCCAGTCGGATCAGAGAGGGGGTTCTCAAGAAGGGTTGGTGGATCATCTGAGGACTGGAAAAATGGAGTGAGGTTGGAGGCGTGTCGCGAAGCAGCATCGTGTTTTACAGCGTTACTTATCACGGAGAGCGTTCTGTGAGAATCTGGGGAATCATCGTATCGTTGCGAGGTACGTTTATCAACATAGATAGGGCTAGTGCAAGATAAAGGGACTTATGGTCTAGGTTGGTAACATCTCTCGCTCGCACCGGAATTCACTTACTAATATCCCCAAAGTGGTATGATTCTCGCTTAGGGTTTTACCTTGGAGCACAATTGCGAGAGGCCCCGCGGTAAGTTGTTCAATTTATCCTAGCGATTGAATGTCGCTAATAGTACCGCCAGTTCGAGTCGCGGTAAGTCCCCGATTTAGTTTTACATTTTTTTTTAATATTGCCGGAATCGTACTAAAGGATACAGTGAAGAAAACACTTCATAAGCGTCAATTGGTAGTTTATGCTTATCAAGACTCACAACAACTTTGTACAATCCCGGATGTTCAGGAACTCTATACTGGGTCATACACAAGATTATGTTAACTAGTGGATCTTTGAGATAGTCTACTACAATGATTGATTTGAGTCCGTGCTGGGCGCTGTGTTACATGGTGTTGAGTTGAGAAAGCTACCACAATGCAACGACACAAATATCGTTCTAGCTATTTTGGTGCAGTAAATCAGGAATGTAACCTCATTCTTCAAGCACTTCAGCCCATTAAACATTTATAAAGATTAATACACTGAGTCAGTTCTCATTTAACATAGTGATTGTAGATTTACTCTGTGAGTTTAATAAGTGAGAACTGAGTTGAGATACTTTACACATCTTTATGTTTGACTTTAAATCTTTATAAAGTCAGTAAATTGTGTTCACACAGTCTCACTTCAGAAGATGAGCAGTAATCACAGTAGAAGAAGATAAAGAAGAATGATGCTAATACTTGAACCTCTATGGAGATAGATACACTGAGTTGATTCTCTTTTGTTGTAGCGGTTGTACACCTTTCCTGTGGGCCCGACAATGGGAGAGACGCAGCTGAAGAACTGCTACTCGACAACATAATTCTTCCCAATCAGGAGTCATCCTCTGTAGTAGATGTCCTCAATGAGATTGTTCATACATAGGATCTTGAGGATATAGTATGACATCCGACACTCACTTCAGACTGAATGATCTCGGGTCGTCAACGATACCACTCAGATCACTACCAATCACAGGCATGAGCTCATAGGAAGTCGAAGATCGGTCTGTGGCCAGTGAGCAACTACCAACAATGACGGAACCTTCTCCGCCATCAACAGAGCCCCAATACGTCGGCTACACCCGCTTCGAGCTCGAGCTAGAGGTAGTGTTCCCCTCAACTCGGAGCCAACAGCACGCTGACATCGGTGCTCATCCACAGTTCGTCCAATGCCTTGCCAATCCTTGGTACCTCAACCATCTCGCGACCCAGAAGCTGCTCCAAGACCCTTCCTTCGTTGCCTACCTCAATTATCTACAATACTTCAGTAAACCGGAGTATACAAAATATCTTACGTATCCGGGACCAACGCTCAAGGCGCTGCAGCTGCTACAGCAAGAGCGGTTCAGGAAGGATATCTTAAGCCCGGAGACGGTGGGGAGGATGGTTGAGGGAGGTGTTATTGCGACTTTGGGCGATGCTGCGGCAAAAGGAGTTGGTGGTGTCTCCTAAGGATTTTTCGTAGGGTTGGGTTTAAGGTCAGGCGTTCTTGCATTGGAAAGGTTCCAACACGAAAGATGAACTAGGATTTAAGCTAGATCAAGCTCGTCCATCGATCACAGGGACTCCAAAGCTATGCCAGGTATCAGCATTCGATGTCCATGTCCTCTGCTTAATTTCCTAGCTCTCTCGGGCTATGAAGTAGTGAATATGACCAGATCCGCAGCCAGGCTTTCATTCACTGCAGTCATCATCGTCCATTTAATCTCACTCAAAGCCAATAAACACCACCTTTCTTCCATCACTAAGCATGCTCACAAAGAGGGCCACCCTGCTCTTTTCTCGCTTCCCAGGTGCTGCGGATACCTGGCTCATCCAGGGTACAGGATTTCCTTCATAACTTAAATCTCCTTTCTATTGCCCTCCAGATTTCTGGCTGCCTTTTCTGCAGCCTTTCTCTCTGTTGTGGTCTCATTGCGCGGTGCTCTCCGTCACCGGTTGACGCCGGAGATTGATAGAGATAAGTGCAACAGAAGCGTGGGAACCTTGAGGAGGCATGAACACGTTGCGGGACTGATCGAAGGCGGCACTGAGGATCGAAAACGGGAATGAGTTTTCTGGGCCAGTTCGGGTGGTCGGGCGGAGGCAGACTTCAGAGAACAGTTGGTGATGGGGAGTGGACTCGCTGGTGCTTCCGCCAGCGGATCTGAAACTGGAGATGGACTTGCAAGTGCTATCGTCAGTGGCTCTGAGGCTGTGCGGATGGCTCCGTAACAAGTTCATGATAGTCGCGGAAGCATTACAAGAGCTGGACACAAATAGGGTGGAATCATGGAATGTGTCATCTATTGTGTTCTAGCTCGCCTGGCTCCAAGGAGCTGGATAAATTAGGTGAACGATCAACTGAATAATGTGAAATCTTCACCACCATTTCTGATCCAGCCTTTCAATGCATCACTTCTGGCTTCTTCCTTGACTTTTCTCCTTTCCTCCAAGAGCTCATCCTGTTTCAACTCCCGGTAATTACTATATGACAGAGTTCTTTGAAGTGCAGGAACTCCTAATAAAGCCACGACTTCCGCAACGGCCTTCCACATGTTCTTCTTAGACAAATTGCTCGCGCCCTGCGGAGCGGATTGTTTCCGGCCTTGTAAGACGCCGTTGGTCAATCTCTCCTGTAAGCGCGACGTATACACCGCCGAAAGATTACTTGGTGTTTTCACTCCGGCTATGCTTCGTCTCGAGAACGCAAACTCTCGATCCGTAGTCTTGACCTCGAAAGGTCGGAACGAGTAGCCGCCCTTCCACGCTTTTGCTTGCAAAGACTTCATGCGTCCCTTGGTGCTGAAAGCGCGTTTGCAGGCTTTGTCGGAATATTGTGCAGAAGGTAGGATGAGGGAATGGAGATAGACATTTTCAGGTGAAATCAGGAGAGACGCAGGCGAGGAAAGGAGGGAAGTGCATTGCTTCAATGCAAGTTTATCAGAGCAGGACTTTGAGAGACTTTGGGGCGCGTCTGAGCGAGCTGTAGTCGGACGGCCATCAGCGAGTCAGCTAACATTGTGGTGGTTGGGGCGAAGGGCGCACGCACATGGCTTTCGGCGCACAATGCCAAGTTGTGAGAAGTATCCTCTGCCATGAAGCCCCTTTTCTTCTATAGCATTCTCTTCGGCGGAATTTGCAGGCTCCGGCCAAGGTGTAGCATCTTCTTGCGCCTCCATAGTGAGTTCCATGCTCGCATCTCCGCACGGTGCTTCGGAGCAGTACATGTGCAACTTCAAATCGTCCCTCAAAGTGAAAGGCTGGAAGCTATTCTGGTCTAGGGTTTCCTGCTCTCCGCGCCAGCGGATGACCCAAGAGTAAGAATTTGAGGATCTTGCTAGATCTTGACATTCCTGGATGAGGAAGTAGTTGAAAGCTCGCAATGTCAGAACCTCAGCATGCCAGTCATGGAGAACAATGCCTTTGGCGTGCGGAATCTTGGAGTAGGGCAGACATTTCATGCCAGTCCTGGGTCATGTTTAGCGCCGAAGCTCGCCGCAGATGATTGCCTTCAGAGCTTACGCCAGGGAGGCACAAACTGACTCATTGCCGCCTTTCCTGAGTGTCCATAAGCTCGATGGCTCCCAAAGGCATGATGTCCAGCAGGTCATACCTTGTGAAATCACTATGCCGCTAAGCGGCACCCACTCTTGTTTGCCGTTGTCTCGATTCTGGGGCTTGCATCTGGCGGGTAACCCATCGAAAGTCTTGATAACAGCATCGGCAATGTTATCTTCCAAATTCATCGTTCTGATGTTGAAGGTACACCTCATATACTTTACGAGTAGATCTCTAGTCCTCGAAGGTATTGGTACGGCCTGGTTGGCCAGGGGTGGCTCGAATAGAACAATGGGCCGGCGATTGCCGCACCGTCATTGGTAAACGCATGTTTAGTGTCATGTAGGCGATTGCAACCCATGAACAGCTCTCTCAAATGGTCATGCACGTACCGTTACTCACAGCATCCTAGTATGAAGCAAGATGCAGGCATTTGGTGAGCGTTTTGTACCGGCTGCGCCACTTGTTGATATAGTTACTGATCACACATGCGACAGTGCCTAAGAATCGCCGGGTACGTTATGGAATAGGGCTGATGCTGATGACACGGTACTGAGAGTCTTTGCAGCCAAAGTTCGAGCTTCGACTCAAGGTGTGTACAAATTGGTCGTTGCGTCAGCTAGAAAGCCCTTCCTTTCAACATGTACGCGGAAGGCTCACGTCTATACTCAGTAGATCATTGACCTCAACAACGTCCCGCTTGTGTCTGGCACTTCCTACGTAAAATGGCATCTTCCCTCTTCCACCTCCGCTGAGCACCGCGGCCGTACCTCGAAGTCGATGATTAAAGAACATAAAGTGTGTTGGGACTATGAAAAGACCTTGCCTGTCAGACTGACCGTCGATCGCAATGGCATGCTCCACGAGTCGGAGATTCACTTTGAGGTGCTACAGGAGTACTCTTCTGGGGCAAGGGGAGAAAGGATCGTTTTAGGAAATGTAAAATTGAACCTGGCAGAGTACGTAGAGGGTAGTGATGCGGAGGGGGAGGAGGGGATATCAAGGAGGTACTTGATGCAGGAGAGCAAGATCAACAGCACATTGAAGGTACGATGATGTTATCCATACCCGTACGTGGGTGGGAGATGCTTATTTCGACAGATCGCCGTCCATATGAAGCAGATGGAAGGTGACAGAAGCTTCATAGCGTGAGTGCCCCACCAAGACGTACGCTGCAGCACAGATTCTGATATGCACTAGACCCCCACTCAAAACCGATCCAGTATTCGGTGGCATCGCCGGCATCATGGCTAGCGAGCAAGGAGAACCGGATGACCCAGGACACTTACCATCGATGAGTAGTAAAAGCCAAGACCTTGGCGAGCTTCAGGACCTGTATCGACGAGCGCTTACTGCTTCCTGGGCAGCTCAGGCCGGTGAACTTCCAGCGGACGAGTGCATTGAGGATATCTTTGCTGGCGGTGATGGGTGGAGCAAGAAAAAAACTCACAATATGCCCCCTGCTCGTAGAAAACCCGAGGATGATGGAAGTGGATCGGTCAGTGATAGCGAGACCAGACAGGTACACCAGCACAAGCGGAGTCCCCTGGGGTTTGGAAGACATGCGCATAACAAGCCGGGGTCCCATGGACGGAGTGTGAACAAAGACGATAGGGAAACGGACGATATGGGCGCTGTGGACGGGCGAGGGAGCATCGAACCGCAAGTACAGCAGAACAAAGCTGAGAAGACACAGAGCTACGGGCACATGCATGAGGTTGATGAGCTCGATATCAGAGAAGATCTCCGAAGCTGGCAAATCTCATATACATCGTCACCCCTTAGACCGCAGTACCGATAGCAATGAATCAAAGCGCCCATAGTGTTAAGGAACTACCATTGTCCGTTCCCTTTGTGGGCCACTCTATCGCTGACAGCGGAGGCCTTGAAAACCCCCCAGCTAGTACTGGTCAGAATAGTTCAGCCAGCAGCGTGTCTCAGGGACCGTCTGCTCTACGCTCGATCCGTACATAGGGCTGGACGCTAGGGGTTGAAGGAACGTTGAAGCTGAGCCTTGCATCCCGTCACTGTAAAACCTGTGAAGTAGATCAAATAAGAAATACGGCCGCCATTTAGCAGCTCTTCCCGTCTAGATTACTCCGCAAGAGTTCTGCGGTACATGGTAGAAAGGCGAGAGTGGGAAGTTAAGCCTTGAGCCGTTTGATGATGACTCCCCAGTCCAATAACACTGCAAGGATTGCATGCTCTAGCTAGGTTGTATCAAGAATTTTGGGAACGGTGTCTAGAGGAACGTCTAAGTTCGTATCCTGTACATTTATAACCTGATTGGATATCAAATGGCGCCTTGATGACTAATATCGCCGAAGCTTGGCTTTACCTATAAACTTCTGTTGAAAATGATCTGGAGTAGGGAAAAGTCACATAGATGTTCGGATCCACGCTTGGAGATGCGACAATATGTCTGAGGTGTCAAGTCCGACTGGCTCGAGTCAGTACACCACGTCGCAGCGCTCTGGTCAGTAATCAGCGTCCAACAAGAGTTCTCCAAACGCGGCGAAGCACTACAGCCTCCGAACAAGTCCAAGCATTTCCAAACGGAGATGGGCCACACCGAAGAATCTTGTATCCTCATGGACGACTGCGAGGTATACCTGGTCGTCGAGTACGGGAGGGTGTGGCTAACCTTGGACTTAAAACCCTGGGGAAACCGGCTGAGGTCATAGTGCTACGAGATGCGGAGCTGGGCTTAAAGCAGGCGCCAGAGACTGCAGCTGAGGAGGTAACTGAGAAGAGCTGGAGTGCCACAGACTTGCTCGCATCACTGGATGCGGAAAGAGGAATCCTGCCTCCAGAAGACGTGGCGCGTAACATTGAGGAATTCAGGACACTATGGTCACAAAAAGGTCTGGAGTGGGATCAGTGGCTCGAGGCGAGGAAGAAGCTCTGTGGTGCCTTTAGTACAGCCCAGTTGACGCAATACATTGTCCATAAGACCCAGCAGAATGCGGTCATAAACACACAAAACCAAAGAACGTCGAACATCCTGCGGAAGTCTATATGGACACCTGGCGAAACCCCTTTCGAAGGATTTCGTGTAGATAATATGGAGCGAAAGCGACTCCCTAACATGTCCCCAAACCTACCAAGGAAAGAAGCCTTGGCAGAGCGTGTGCTCGGAGACTGCTGGGACCACCACGTACGAGCAGAAGCTAGCGACACTGGCGAGCTCGAAATATTGCTTCGTCCACGAGACCTGTCTCTATTGGTGCACCAAAGTACGTCGTCGCATTGAAGGCGGATCTCGAATATAGCTGACAGAGGGTCTGATAGATCATGGCATACCTAATAAACTTGCTGAAAGATATAACGCCAAGATTGATGTGTCACGTCGAAAAAATCTCTTAAGGTTTACGGCAGACTCAGTTACCTGTTTCCGTCTGACCAAGGACGTAGAGGCTGTGCTGGGAAACATCCGCCATGCAGACTTCGAGCTGAGCCCACTGAAGCCTTTGCTGAGGAAGAAACTCGGAGGGCGTCGGAGATTAGACAAAGAATCAATAAAATGGATTGCCGAAGTCACTGGTACTGAGATTCAAGAATCAGATGATGGGCAGCGGGTAAGCTCTCCATTATCGCTACATTGCTGTCTGGCACTTAGCTAAAATATTTACCTCAAGCTGCTAATATACTACATCGGCTCATCTACAAATTTTGCGGATGATGCCCGGAGACTGCTGCTCTCCTTGATTGGAAGGCCGAACATAATGCCAACGATGCTCCATCAATATTCGATTCCTTCTCTAGTATCACCAGCTTTGTGTCCCATGAATCCCACCGAAGGTCTGTCTTGGATAGACCAACGACAGCAGTGGTCCAGATGGCGTTGTGCTTCTTCGAAGGTCACGGTGAGCAAAAGTTCAGCCGAGAAAACGCCGAACATTGGTTTTGAGATGGACATGGAAGGAAAAGCCTCTCTCCATCAGGTCAGCAGGTTCTTGCGGCGTGGAATGGTTGATGTTACAAAGGCTACCGTCAAAGCGAACGCTCCCATATGGTTAGAACACACACAACATCGAACAGATGCTGTCATTGGTCACGTTCTACACAGCACGCCCGACGGAGTACCAATCCAGACTTTGGAAGCCAATGTGCAGAACAGCAAGAGTACTGAGAGAGCATTCGCCACCAACGCGCCTGGTGTCCTGCCTCTTCTCAAATCATTGCAACCTTTGTTCAGCGAGTCGAGGCAAGCCATCCAAGTGCGAATGACACCCTCTCCTTGGACTTCTTTTGGCCTGGATGGAGCAGCGGCATTTCCACAGATCGAGATGCAAATCGTTTTCGATGAGACTCAGATGCCTTTCATGCGAACGCTGAAAGCTGTGGTCGATGAAAGGGTTTCGGACATTATGCTGCCGCAGGATATGGCGGACGTAAGGTTCATCAGCAGAACGTCGCTTGGATATGCAGCAACCCAAGCCGACAGTAACCTCGCAACCTTTCTGGCGAACGGAAACCTCAAAGTGACAGGCACAGGACGACTAGGTGTACCACCAACGCTGAAGATGCGCATCCCGAGCCGCGTACTTCGAAAGGACTCCCAGGTTGCCAAGGAAATTTCTGGAGAGAATGGGTGTGACGATGTGGAGATGGAATACATTTTCGCAGGCCTCGATTTCCGAGACTATCTGCAATATAATCTTGGCGACTACATTATGACTTATACCAAGATCGAAGGCGGAATAACCGGCGGTCGAAGAGGCGAACTCATGTTGCATAAGGCTAAGTTGAAGGTACCCAGTAACAACATGAATCACGACAGCTCTGGATTCGATCAAGACTTCGGTCAGCTCTTTGACATGGCGTACAAAGTCGTAAGAGCCTTGGACAACAGGGGGTCTAAATGGATCGCAGCAAGCATTTTGAACTCTAGCCTACCACATAAACCAGCTTCAACAGACGGAGGGGCTGAAATTGGTGGGTGAGATGAATGGCTCAAGTTTACAAATATTCTGTCAGGATTGTATCTTGTAACATGGGCTAGGTATGTACACTTGCAAGACATGACATCGACACGCCAGATATTCAGTCTTTATCAGAGTCCATTGTACCGTTCAAGAACTCCTTTCGCGAAGGTTTTGGCAATCCCAGGAAGCTCCGCTTCGAATGTCGTTGTGTATCTTATGTAACAAGAAGGGGATCAGTGTCTTCTCTCTTACCATCAGCATTGAAGTCCACCGCTACTACCAGCGCTTTGCCATGTTCACGCTTACCTTCGATCCGCTACTAGCGAATGTTCATCACTCCGCGGTATCTACGATACCTCGGCCCCATTCATCTGTTGTATCTAGTCTTCTGTACTTCAGCTTTTTACCAATCGTCCACTCAGTGCTGCAGCAGCTTGAGGTATGGCGCAGGACTGAGGTCTGTGTATATAAATTCAGTCAGGCGGCAAGACCTCTGCGTGTAGATCCTATGGTCTCACTCGGCGAGGATTTGCAGTAAATATGAATATTCGTCGCCGGGCGGAGTCAAGAATCCCGCAACTTACTTGAGAGCCTTCAATCGTATGGGCTTGGCAGTTGGTAATTTTCTATATTATTGGTGTCAAGTTTTGTCTACCGTGAACAACCCACAAAACAGTCTTTGCCCCAGTAAATCCCCACCCCATTTTATTTTTATTTGAACGTACACATTATCCGTAACCATCATCGGCGGAAAACTCTAGATATCCTTCTTCCGTCTACAGAGAGATAGCTCTCCCATCATTGCAAGATCGCATTTCAAATCAAGATTGTGCTTGTTGTTATCCGATCCCGCAGTACTGAAGCCCTAAGTAACCTGAGGGGGAAGGACCTGGGAAGATGCGAGTGGCAGGGTCAGTAGCTCAGCGTTGCAGGTGCAAGCTTTTGCCGGATCTACGCTAACCCCATTTAAATCATCTGATGTACTCTACTCACTGAACTTTGGCTCGATTGCTGGCTTGCTCATGGCAAACTATTTCGAACGACTTCGTATTTCGGAAGGGGGGCTACGGCTCTCCATGACTGTATCTCCTGGCCCTTCTTCTTACTAGATAGACGGCGACATGATCATCAATTACTGATATCTGTTTCGAAGACGCTGGTGCTGAAGCGCCGACTTTTCGTTCAATACTGCAGGGTGGACTGGGAGACAGAGCGAGCGCTGCTTGAAAATCCATCACGGGCCTGGTATTACCGATACTTCTGTATTATATCTTGGACGTGTGCCAGTGACTCCTATGCACACAAAAGACCATGTGGATTCCCAGAAAGAGCTGTGACTTTGTGTGTGTGTGCGCGTACAGCCATTATCGTGATATGTACGGACTCTAATCCTAAACCCCACTGTATAGTCCCCCTGGTGTGTATAGTGCGTATTGGGTACTCGTCCATTTGCCCTGTTTCCACTGTTTCCTCAAGTGCTAGCCAGAATCATAAACCCCTCAGAGCGCCAACGCGCCTTGCCCATGCTTGTACGCTCCGCAGACGCTGTTTCCAAGACTTACCAATTCAGTGCAGCTCCAAGAAGCGCATCAAATCCCTACAACCCCATAGAGATCTCCCACACCCTGCCGGAACCCCTGCTCCCACTCCCAGACAAACCCACCCCCCTGCCCGCTCTCCGCGATCCTCTTCCTCACCCAAAGATCCAAGCACCCAATCCTGTCGCCACCACCTCCTTGCAAGCCACCATTCGCTCTGATGGAGAAGAAAGCCAGCGCGTCAGAAAAGCCCACATCCCAACCCGCACCAAACCGCCAGTGTTCGAACGTCTCACCAGGTGCCGTCTGATTCCAGTAGTTGGTGTGATTGTTCACGGCGGCGTCCTTTCGCTGGCCCCGCTGCGCTTGCGCTGTATTGACGCGTGACCGCACGTCGTCGGCGGAGAGTAACAAGCTCTGAGGGGGGAGGATATTCGATTTCTTCGTTTGCTCTGCAAAACCCCATTCCCCGCCATCCATCCAATCCATCTTGTACGTCCAGAAGTAGCTTCCACCGGCCTTTTGTTGCCACCTTTGACTCTGTACGCGTCCGAATTGCTGCACTAGCCCGTATTTCTCGCTGCTGCTGACGCGCGCCCACGTTTGTCCATCTAGCACGCAGCTGTACTCGCCGACGATGAGCTGTCCGGCACCGTGGTCGACAACACTACCTTCTTTCCCGTTCAACTCGCCGAGTTCATTGGGGATGCGAGCGATGATCTGTTGCGGGCTCTGCGCCCTATCAGCGTCGGAGAAAGTGTAGTACTTATGCGTGTCGACGACGACCGGGTTCGAGTTGCCAGTATTGTTCACGTTGTTCTTGCCATCGACGTAGCTCAGCGCAGTCGCCAGATCCCACGCATCGCTGATATATATCGGAATACTCGCATCAACCTGTCCAATAGCGGCAATGACGCTATCATACCACTGGTACATGCCCTGTGCTCCATACACCGCCTCATTGCACAACTGTATACCTACCACGCCATCCAGACCTCCCCTCACTTCTTGAGCCATGAAGACTAGACAGCGCTGCGCGAGGTCCAGGTTTGCTCGATTTCGCCAGAACTCCACTTTCCCACTACTAGTGCCACTATGAGCTTCTCCATTCGCGCCGCCAGGCAGGGCGTGCATATCCAGCAAAACCCCAATACCGTGCCCACGGCATCGGGAGACAAAAGTCTTGACTGCCTGCCATGCATTGACGTACACCTGGGAGGGCTGACCCGCGAAGGGTGTACCGGCGCAATAGGAGGGCCCGAGGGTGAAGTAGCCGATGGGCAGACGGATGCTTGTGCAGTGCGCGGCATTTACTAGCCAGTCGAAATCGGAATCAGAAACAGCGTTGGCCCAGTGAGCTTCCCATTTTGAACGCGTGGCGTCAAGGCCATCTTTGCTTAAGGAGCTGGAATGGTTTGAAAGATGTCAGCTTGAATGATCACATATAATTTAGGTTAACTGCACTCACGCGTTGACGGCATCGAGTTCACTTCCGCCCCTCGACCCTTCCACGAACATACTCCCGCTCAGCCATTGCTCGAGTACGAAGATGCTGCCCAGGTTTGTTCCATGGTGATACCGGTATCGGAGGACATCGAGCGGGGAGGGTGGCTGGATAGTTGAAGGTGTATCGTCCTGTTTGAGGGTCTTCTGTTGTTGGTTGCCTTGATAAGAAGGATATTGGGGCTGGCCGTTGCTGAAAGAAGATTTGGCTTTGTTAAGGAATTTCTTCATAGCTTGGTCGTTTGAAGTTCAAGATACTAATAATGATATAGTTAATAGGATTCTAGGGTGGCTGATGGTCAAAGATCGCAGCTTTGGTGCTGTGAATCTTGATTTCGTATGGTAATGAAACTGCACGACAAGTTTCCTGCATCTTGGAGTCAAATGTAAATAAGAGGAGACTATAAGAATCAGGCAAGACACATGGAGCTTCCACGTGGTGACGTCGCGAGCCAAGTTTCTTCCTAACTCGAAACTTGTCCACTCATAATGCTCATAGTAGAATCGCTAAGGTTTGTCTTGGGGCAATTATGATATTCGTGATACAGCGTCAAGTGTTCCAAGCTCATGACTGGTTTATCGGCTGCCTCTTGAGATTACGCCTGTAGCACCAACCTCTACGCCAGACGCTGTGCAAATCCCCACCTGGCAATGACCTTAGCCCTCCAGAAAGAAACGCCAGATACCGAGTTGAGACACATTTCCCATACAGTGCAGATCATTGCATCTCAACCTCCAATTGAGCCTTAACATCAGCCGGACTCTTGCTTTCATTACCTCCAGTCCCTTGCCCAATACCCAGGCTTTGGACTTCTGCGGCGAGATTCGACACCCCACCAGCAACGCCATTGGAAACAGCCTTTCCTGGTACCCCAACCCCAATGGAGTTCTCTGCAGTTTCAACGCCAGTAAGGACTGCAGCATTACTGTTCGCCGGCAATCCAGACGAACTGCCAGGGGTAGTGCCGTTCATCTCTGCATCTGTGCGGCCAAAAGCTTCGTTCCACCATCTGACCTCACCAACCTTTGGAAAGATCAACCTCTCATTGCCTCGTACATTGTCGTCAATCCTGCCATCATATTTCTCGTTCCGAAACTGCTCTTTTCTCGAGATGAAGTAGTCCCACACGCTTCGTGTCTTGTCCTTCACACCAGCTTCCACCCGGTCTTTTTCGTTATTGTACAGGAAGGTGCCGTATTGGCAAGAGTAGAGATGGTAGAGGAGGCGTTTAAGAAAGCGTTCGTTGAACTCGAAACGGGTCGGATGCTGATAGAGAAGCTGATATGTGGCATCGAGGAACTGATGAAATACTGGACTTGTCTCTTTGACTTTCGTGGTTTCTTTATCACTAATACTGGCTTTCGTGGGTGCAGAGACCTTCTTCATGTTCGGAGTTCCAGTGTCGTACGGCTGCAATTCACCATCCGAATCGATCACCGAGTCTCGGCTGTTGTTGTCTTTATTGAAGAAGCCTTTTGCACTGAGGAGTGCATTCTCCAGCGCATGCCCTGCTCCACTGTTGTTGCCAAAAGTCGGCCGGGTGTTGTCGCCACCGATCCGCTCGTTTTCAATGACGAACCACTTTTCGCTGCTCAGAAATCCAGATCGATGCCGGAACATGTGACCAAAGGAGAGCCAATCCTTTTCCACCAAAACAATGAAGCCTTCCATTGTCCGGTAATATGGATCTAGGCACAGCTGACTCAAAGCACTCAGCTGGCTTGTACGATCCCAGCCATCCGAACAATGTATCAGGACATGTGAATGTTGCAGACCTACTTGCCTTGCAATCAACCCAGCCCCGTCCAGGAGCCCGGCAACGTGTTTGAGCCAGCCACTCTTAACCAATTGTTCCCGTTGAGGCGCTAGAGGTGTAAGATCGGACTCTTTCAGCGCGTCTATAACTTTATTGAGGGATTCCCTCATAACGTGTATGTTGTCGATGCCTAAGTAAGCTTTGGTAGCGAAAGGGTAGTTGTCCATATTTTCTGATCCAAGACCAACAGCTTGCATGGCGTACGCATTCACTGTGGGGCGAGCGTCGACAATTAGGTTGTGTTGCTGGGCGCCGTAAATTTGGGGCTTTTTCGTTTTAGAGCCGCTACTTGTTTTAGATATGAGTTCGTCTTCCAAAGCTTCGGTATCCGTGGTTGTAAGGTCGCCATTTGTTGATGGGAGGTCGGTCTGGCTTGAAAAAGGAGACTGAGTTGCAGGAGGGGATAAGAAGGCTTCTGACGTTGTTTGGGCCGGTTGCGAGGTTGCAAAGATTGACGCTAACAGCTTCTCATCCTGTATGCTTCTATTGCCACGGACACCAACCAGTGGTTGCGAGCTTCGGGTGATCGAGCAATTGTTGATCGGGTGTAGATAGGTCAAGACAGGAATGCGAGCTCGGGAACGATATCTACCGGCGTAGTTGATGGTATTATCGGATATAGCGGCGGGAACAGGTAGCAGACCCGGATATGTGGGAGAAAACTAGCAGCGATCAGTGCCATCGTTTCAGCCGTCCCGGCTTCTTTCAACATACTCCATAATCGGTATTGATCTTGGATATCCTCCATCCTGTATCAGCCCCTTTTTCGCTCACTCCTAATCGTTTCCACTCTCTTCGAGGATCATACAAGACCCAGCCATTGACGTCCTTCTCAGGTCGTTGTGGCTGGTAGCTGAACGCATAGAGCTTCTCAATCCTTCCAAGCTTGCACGTCCAAGCCTTTATGCTTTCGTAAACATCTCTAGCCTTCTTCTCGTCTGGAAAGCAGAAACATACGAAGGTAAAGTCCCGACATCGTAAACGGATAGTGGAGTGCTGGTGAGACGCCGGCGGAGATGGTTTCAGCGTGCAGAACTGGATGATCGGATAGGTAATCCACAGCTCTCTGGGTCGAACCTTTGATGCGTCTGCAGGAGTGGCTTGGGCGGCTTCCTCTGGAGTCCTGGCAGGGGTGTGGCAGAAAATGAGGTGGTGTGGTGTCAAATGTAGATTCCCTATGACCTGCTCTCCGCGACGGACTAAGGTGACATCGTCAACCTAAACCACTGTCAGTATGCATGTGTCTTTCTACAACCTAGCATTACTGACCTTGGCGATCCTTGTCCTCTCCATTATGGGCGTCTTATACCATCGATTTTAGGGCTCGAAGCGTCGTAGGAAACATGCTCAAGTCCTACGAAGCCCAAGCAACCAATACCAAGATCAAAAAATATGATGTGTCATTTCTACTATTGAAGGAATACAAGAAGTCAGTAATAAGAGTTGTTTGATGAGCACTTGTTGACAAACCTCTACCGTATTACGTGGGGCTTGCTCGGTCTCTCCCGTCAACGCTAAGCTAAGCTTGATCCGAGCTAGCTCGCTTAAGCGAGCACACACAGTCAGTCAAAGCCCTAGCACCCCACATCTTGACATCGCGAACGACCAGTCAAGAACGTCACTCCCACCACCTTGACACTCTCATCGTTGAGCTTCGCCTTCGAAGGTCAACTACATCGACAGTCTTCTGAAGATGGCCGCCGCCGCTCAGGGAACCGCTATATCGAAGCGGAGAAAGTTCGTCGCCGATGGTGTCTTCTACGCCGAGTTGAATGAGTTCTTCCAGCGCGAGCTGGCCGAAGAGGGATACTCTGGCGTTGAAGTCCGCGTCACTCCCACTGTCACCGACATCAGTACGCTCTTCGACCTCGTGTGCAGAAAAGTTGGGCTCCGCTGACATGTAGAAATAGTCATCCGGGCAACACACACTCAAGAAGTCCTTGGCGAGCAAGGCCGCCGCATCCGCGAATTGACCTCTCTGATTCAGAAACGATTTAAATTCCCCGAAAATTCCGTCTCCCTTTATGCCGCCAAGGTCCAGAACCGTGGTCTCTCTGCGGTCGCACAGTGCGAATCTCTACGCTACAAGCTGCTAAATGGATTGGCTGTGAGGAGGGCGTGCTATGGAGTTTTGAGATTCATCATGGAGAGCGGTGCGAAGGGATGTGAGGTAGTCGTTAGTGGGAAGCTCAGAGCTGCTCGAGCGAAGAGCATGAAGTTCACTGTACGTGCTATGCAATATAACAAGGTCCAAAGAAGCAAGAAAGAGCTCCGCTAATAGCGTTCTAGGACGGATTCATGATCCACTCCGGTCAACCTGCTAAAGACTTCATCGACTCCGCCACCCGTCACGTCTTGCTTCGTCAGGGTGTCCTCGGTATCAAGGTTAAGATCATGCGTGGCTCAGATCCAGAAGGAAAGTCTGGTCCACAGAAGTCACTACCTGACTCTGTCACCATTATCGAGCCGAAGGAGGAGCAAACAGTTGTGCAGCCGATGAGCCAAGACTACGGCGCGAAAGCGTTGGCGGCTCAGCAGGCAGCGGAACAACAGAGGCTGTCTGAACAGCAAGAGACGCAGGGTCAGCAGGGAGGGGAGGAGTATCCCCAGGAGTAGAGCAGGTGGTGTCATGAGGGTAGGAGGCGACATAGCGGGCGCGAGGTTTGATTTGCATGTTCAAGCTTTCAAGAGATTTGAGCTTGCAGGCTTGTACCCATAAATCACAACCTTAACAAAATCAAATTCAAGAAACCAACCGCATTGGGGAACTTCACTGCACAAGATAAAGCTAGACCTTTGCCTACTATCTAAGATTGTAGTCTACTCTAAGTCTTGAAACCCGCGCCGCAAATGCTCCAAACTATGATGCTCTGTAGGTGGTTTCTACAAGAAAATCTCCATGTTCATCTCTAGTGTACTGACTGGGTATCTATGAAGTTCGACCTTAGCAAGCTTCCCAGTAATGTAAATGGGGTACAAACAAAACCCACCTGAGCTCGAATCTATCAAGAACCGTTGGATGAAGGATACCGAAAACACCAATGACATGCTCCTTGCCATTCAGTCGCACATGGATTGCAGCAGCGTGGCCCGGAAAGAACGTTGGATCTCCAGAAAATCAGCACTCGCTCTCACACGCCAGGGTTGGGCCACTCACCGTCGACTTCCTCGATCCAATACTTTGATTCACCGACATTCTTGCCTTCCAAACCCTCCTCACTCGTGATGAAAGCGCTCTTCAACATCAACATAACTCGGTCCATCAAACCGTGCACAACTTCAAACCCGCTCGATTTGCCATACCACGCTGCGGCAAAGTGCCTCTCATTCCGACTTTTCCTCTCCAGTGACATATCTTTGAAGGCAACGTCACTGACTTCGAAGATCTTGATCGGCACACTATGATGCTTGTTTTCTCGTATAGTCTTCAAGAGACCAGGTAATAGCGAGGTGCGGACAACCTGATATTCTGCGGTTTTGGGATTAGCGAGCTTGACTGCTGTGTTACCGTCGTCGTTGCGGTTCAACCAGCTGAAGTTTTCGTCATGTGAGCAGAGAATCAGGGGCATGACTTCTGACCACCCAGCCATCGCCGCCTCTAAGCGCACGATGTCGCTCAGTTTATTGACCATCAATGGTTGGGCAACAGTGCCAGACTTTGTGGGAAAGGATTTTGGGAGGTCATTGAAGCCGTAAGCAATCGCGACGTCCTCCATAATGTCACATTGGTGCAACACATCCGCACGTGTGGGAGGAATGTGTACGTCAATGAGGTCTGAGGAAGATTTGGAGGGAGAGGCATTGTAAGACATTCGCTTCAGGAGCTTGCAGATGTCCTCTGCGGAGAGAGTGAGACCGCAGCAGTCATTGATGTAGGAGACTTCAGCCTGAGTCTCTCGAGGGGTGAGATCCGGGGTTTCCCGAGTTTCGTGGTTATGTTTGGAGATGATTTTGACAGGTTCGACGCTAGATGACACATTAGCTAAAGAGCTCTTGTTAATGGGTATGATGACTTACGTGAATTGATCATCAGTATACTGGGAAAACATAGCAACAAGAATGTTATTGACAACTTCGACTTTGGTCTTGTCTAGCGCTGTGATTTCAATGAAGACATTCTTGGTCTTTGTGCTGATCTTAGAGTGTTCGCCATTGATAATAGGTGGCAGCGAGCAAACTGTGCGCTTCGAGTCGAAAATAACAGGATAGACTGGTGAGTCTCTGATAATGTGAAGGTAACGACCCAGGTTTCTGTCGTTCTGGATGAACTTTAGCCTCTGCAGCAAGAAGCGTCTACCAGAACAATCACGAACCTCGTAGTATTTCATCAGTTCAACCCCATTCATCTTCTCTGTCTGATTCAGGGCTACGAATTCTATCTGTTTTGGCGGCAATGCTTCGTAGGTGAATGGCCCTCGAAGAGTGTCCAGATCATGAGTCCCTATTGAAACTAAAGTCCGTTGTCTTGCTAAATTCTGGTGTAGCTTGTCTTGCAAGGCAATGAAGGACTCATATCTCTCTTGGGTGAACTGAATGTTCCGCAACACAGCGCCGGAAACGTAGGGCCGTATCCTCGATGTCTGATGCTTCATTCAATATTTAGAGCCGCCGGAAGGTGTCAGAACATCCTACCTCTTCATGTACTATCAGAGTTTGAAGATCGCCATCTGGAGGGGCAACAAGTCGGTAGTTGGGGATTGGCTTCTTGCCGCGGAAGATATTGAGCATAAGAGAAATGCCTTCAAAGCAGAGCATGTCATATCTTTCAAGCGCTTAGCAGCATAAAAAGCCTCAAGCTGTTCATGGCCCACGATACCTGTTTGCCGGTATCTCGACCTTGAGCTGTGCCCGTTCCTGCTTGCCATTGACAATTGGACGGCCCGAGTTCGAGGTCTTCAGAGTATCAGCTTGTGTCTACTTGGATCACTGAAGTCTCAGATGCTCACGTCTTCGTCAAGCTCTAGACCTATCGAATATCAGCTTTCGCTCCTCGATTTGTGATAGGTAAGCTCGAAAGTCTACCAAAATCGAAGCAGAGTTCGTCAAATTCCTCCGTCGTGTATCTGATTCAATCAGACCTTTTCTACATCCTAAATATGCAGATTATGTAGCTGGCGCAGAACTCACTGCTGACCAAGTGCTTCGAAAAGGCCTTCCCGGTCAACACCTATGGTAGGCATTTTACAGGCGAGGCGGGCCTCTTAGGGCAGAACGGACTAACACGGTGGTCCTAAGAATGTACAAAATCTTTGTATAGCGTGTGTGGCGTTCTAAGATAGTTGCCCTGGTCTGATGATAATTTCGTGCATGACCAGTCATAAACATTTCCACGATGAGCTGCATCTCGCTTCACAAGCCACAACAGAGCCTCGCCGTCCGCGATTGTCTTGCACAACGTCAAACATCTCTAAGAAAGCTACAGAATCAAGTAATTACTTCAGCCTGTACTGTCAAACATACCTAAATGTCATTTTGAAAGTCTAAGGCGCTGTCTGTCAAAGGAATTGAAGCTGCATCCGTCGGTAAGCTCGACATTCCCTGCGCGGCGAACAAGTTCCTGGCGGTATTGTCCGTCTATCACAAACAGCCCCGCGGTGGGCGTAAGACATACCGGTGGTCTGGAAACGGGCTGACTCTTCCAGATTATAGAGAGAACTTTTGTGTCTCATGAACGGCGCCCTTCGAAGCAACACATTGGGCCTCCACCAAAGCTCACGGGGAGCTACGCAGAGGTCACCGAACCCAACGCTACACCTTTTGCGACTTTAGACGTTACATCGATTACACCGTGCAACAAGTCGCGTTCTTCAGCCTACAAGACAACTTGTTTACAACACCATGGAAGGGCAGAATCAGAACGACGAGCTGTATCCTATAGCTGTGCTGATTGACGAGCTCAAGGTGTGTTTAGCCAGATGTACCCCAAGAAATTTTCCACACCTACTGAAAGTGTGTTCCGCAGCACGATGACGTGCTCTTAAGACTCAATGCTATTCATCGGCTCTCCACCATCGCCCTGGCTCTCGGTGCAGAGCGAACAAGAGACGAACTCATCCCTTTCTTGGACGGTTAGTGGAGATGGTAGATCGGACATTGCAGAGTGGAGCTGACAATGGCGGCAGAATCTGTCGAGGATGAAGATGAAGTTTTGACAGCTTTAAGTGCCGAGCTTGGACGGTTCGTGGAATATGTCGGAGGTCCAGAGTATGGGCACGTGCTTCTGTCCCCTTTGGAGAATTTGGCTGCCATTGAAGAACCATTGGTGCGAGAAAAGGTAAGGCACCATCCATATGTACCGGGCTAAATACTAATTCTACACAGGCCGTCGAGTCCCTGAACAAGATTTGCGAGGAGCTTTCACAGTCCCAAGTCGAGAAGTACTTCATTCCCCTTACCGTCCGCCTCTCGAAAGCAGATTGGTTTACCTCGAAAATCTCTGCGACAGGTCTCTACAACGTTCCGTACAACAAAGCCACGTCTGCCTCGCAAGAAGGTCTAAGGCAACAGTTCGGACACCTAGTGCACGATGAGACACCAATGGTTCGAAGACAGGCTGCCAATAACCTCGCCAAGTTTGTCAAGGAAATGCCACCACCTATAGTAATAGAAGAAATGATTCCATTATTTCAGCATCTTGCGAGCGACGATCAAGACAGTGTACGCTTATTGACGGTGGATATCCTCATTGCTATTGCAGAAGTGGTACCAAAGGAACAGCAGTCCAGTCATGGAGTCTTGCTTACAGCCTTACGAAGTCTATTCGAAGACAAGAGTTGGAGAGTCCGGTACATGGTAGCTGATAGATTCGAAAAGGTTCGTACCCAAATTTGAATATCGGAGATGAAATCATCTACTAACATGATTGTTCACAGATTGCAAAAGCAGTAGATGACGAGGTCGTAACACGCGATCTGGTTCCTGCTTTTGTGAAGCTGCTTAAGGATACCGAAGCAGAGGTTCGTACTGCAATTGCAGGGCAGATTCCAGGTATGCATAACTTCTATATCTAGCTCAGCAAATAGCTAAGCTAACATGTGAAGGCTTTTGTACTCTACTTGATAGGGAGACACTTCTCAATGAGATCATGACGAGCATAGAAGACCTTGTCTCAGATACTTCCCAGCATGTCCGAGCTGCGTTGGGCACTCAGATCAGTGGGTTAGCGCCTATACTTGGCAAAGAAGAGTTTGTTACAGCATGGTGTCCTTTGGAGGATGTTTGCTGATCATTGCAAAGGACCATCGCACATCTTCTTCCTATGTTTCTGCAGATGTTGAAGGACGAATTTCCCGACGTCCGCCTACACATAATTTCGAAGCTCGAGCTTGTGAATAAAGGTAGGCTAAATATGCTCACGGTTCGTTGGCCATATACTAAAAGACGTAGTCATTGGCATCGACCTACTATCACAGTCCCTACTCCCCGCTATTGTCCAATTGGCCGAGGACAAGCAATGGCGTGTACGATTGGCCATCATCGAATACATTCCGCTTCTTGCGAGCCAGCTCGGCGTTAAGTTCTTTGACGAAAAGCTCAGCACTCTGTGCATGAGCTGGCTAGGTGATACCGTCTTCTCGATACGAGAAGCTGCCACCCAGAATCTCAAAAAGTTGACCGAGGTTTTCGGAGTAGAGTGGGCGAGCGAAGCCATTATTCCGAAGGTCATGGCAATGGGTAAACATACGAACTACCTCTACCGCATGACGACTTGCTTCGCCATCTCCGTAAGCTCAGAAGCCCCGACCTGTACAGTATATGTGCTAATCTTTACGTAGACCCTCGCACCGGCGATTAACCTTGACGTGATCGAGAAGTCTATCCTCCCAATGATGGACAAACTGGTAGCCGACGACATTCCCAACATACGCTTCAACGTCGCCAAATCTTATGCCGTTCTAATCGACGTTCTCAAGCGCCTTCCCTCGAAAGGCACAATACTTTCCGTTGAGAAGTCCGGTGAAGTAGCGAACCCGTCGCCAAAAGGCCAAGAACTCATACAGCAACAGATTTTGCCAAATTTAGAGAAGCTGCAGCAGGATGATGATGTGGATGTGCGGTATTTTGCAACCACAGCGGCAGGGAGTACTACGGATGCCATGAACACTTCACCATAGACATGCATGCTTTTCTTTGACTGGGCCTTTTTCAGCGCACGGAGGAAAATATACCTACATAAATCGTTGTTGCGGTTGAGGTCTCATTCATGTCGGTAGCATGCGAGACTAGACGGAACTGGAAGCATCACCGTTGTAAGGCTAAAGTATGAAGCATGAGAGATATCACCCTCAGGAGCATTGAGACCTTATAATCATAATACGTTAACCATGACCATTGCAAATCTTGAAGCTATGAAATCATGGAAGAGTCTCAACATCACTAAAACCTGGCTCTTGGTCCTAAAGTGGTCCGTTATCGCTGCTTACAGTATCAGGCGCCCTCATTTCTCCAAACATCATGATCATGGCAACATCTCAGCCCACACACCTTGAGCCTAGTCAGCTGGGGAGCAAAGATTAGTATAGACTCCTTTCTCAAAATCCCTGTCGACATATGAACATCATAAACATTCGCTAACAGCTCCTCTACTTCCACAGCTGGGACAAAACCTACGCCACCGAGCTCTCAAATTTCTCCCACGATCCATCCGACATCGGCACAATCTGGTTCTCCGACTCGTCCGCTGAAGACAGAATCCTCGAATACCTCACCTCCGACGCTCTCTCCCTTCCGCTCGAGACGACGAGCTTTCTGGACCTCGGGACTGGAAATGGAAATATGCTGTTCCTCTTGAGGGAAGAGGCGGGGTTTCGCGGCAGGATGGTGGGCGTTGATTACTCGGCGCGCAGCGTGCAATTGGCACGGGGCATTGCGGGGCGCAAGGAGCTGGGAGAGAGGATAGTGTTTGAGAGGTGGGATGTTATGAAGGAGGATCCGGCGGAGTGGGTGCGGCCTGGGAAAGAGGAAGAGGAAGAGGGAAGGGGAGAGGGAGGGTTTGAGGTCGTGCTTGATAAGGGGACGTTTGATGCTATTTCTTTGAACGAGGAGGTTGATGGGCATGGGAGGCGAATGTGTGAGAGCTATAGGGTGAGGGTAGAGGGGTTGGTGAAGGGGGGAGGGTATTTGCTTGTTACGAGCTGTAATTGGACGGAGGGAGAGTTGAGAAGGTGGTTTGAAGGTGGGGAGTTGGAGTTTTATGGTAGGATCAAGTATCCTAGTTTTGCTTTTGGTGGGAAGACGGGCCAGTCGATTAGTAGTGTTTGCTTTAGGAGAAGGGGTTCATGACAGTTCATCGTGCTTAGTGCTGGGACGTGCTTCATGCGATGCTAGGTTATGGCTAACGCAAGTCAGGATTATGTTGTCCGTTATAATATAACGGTCAAACGCCATTTCTTTCTTCCTGTAACATGTTCCCTGTCACCATCGCTCTCCTTCTCCAAAGTCTCCTCAAGACGGCGATGATGCCAGGGTATTCAGAGGCAGTCGGTCGCGAAAATGCGAGCAAAGTGATGAGCAGCCCTTGCGGAGAGACTACCAGTGAATACAGGCCACTCATGACCTTCACAGAGACCTTCATCCGCGATAGTCGTTTAGGGAATGACATTCTAAACCTCCTACACAGATCACAACTAGAAATAGAATAACCAAATGCAAACGTACGATGTATTTACTCCTCACCTTCTCATCTTGCGTGAGAAATGGACATGAAGGAAGAAAGACAACGGTCTTCTCTTCCTTTGTGGCCCATCTGACTGCATGGGACATAACCCCTTCCGAGGGCTCCTAGTGTCCACGAGTCTCAGATATTCCGGGCCTCAATTCACAAAAGTCAGCTCTGCCACCTTTCCTCCTTCCATCTTTCAGATTTGAAGTCGCATATCCGCCGTCGCCGCAATGTGTGATGAGTTCAGCCAGCTACCTTTCGATGAAATTGGGCCTTAGCCAGAAAAAGCTCAGGCACTGAAAGATCTATCGAACGGCGTTACTTCTGATTACGTCGCTGCCGTGAGATTCACCTCAGTCACCTCGAACAAAGAAGACCCGAAGGAAGGATTATGTCGGATTTGGCTCCGTCTGCAATGCAGTGCGAGGAATTCCGAGCTCACAGGATAAGCTTGTGGAGTTGCTGGCAGCAATTCAGCAGTTGCCAGAGCTCAAGCGCGGAGAATCAAATTTTACAGCATCAAGCAATCTCAATGTGTCGAGCAACTTGCCAATATTCGGCTGGGTAGTGAGAGATTCGTGGAAATGAAGGTCTCATTCGCTGGTTAGTCCCGTCATACACGAGAGCGCCGATTGTCGTTGATGTTTCAAGCCCCAACATACAGTCTCCATTTTGCCCCGTCTGTCACTGGTCTTCTTCCAGACTTTGACTGTCATCGAGTGACCCAGACCAAGCCAAAAAACGTCAAGGGTGGATCAATATATATATGCCTTTACTGCGAGCCTTACCGCGAACCGCGTTGCAGACCTGAACTCTGGACAACCTGAGCATTCCGTGACGCACTTGAAGATGAGCCTTGGAACTAATCAGCCACCCAGAACTAAAGAACGAAGGATATAGCGAGACCCAGGTGTACCGTTGCACGGTCAACGTTCTTGATGGCTACAAAGGCTCGGGGGATCTTTCACGCGGGTCATCTGGTCTTCAATTGCCAGGAAGGGCATGAGCCGGACGAGCGCACGGGCGACAACGCAGGCGGAGGCGACTTGTGGAAGGGTAAGCATGGCTTTTGTAGGGACCTATGGAATTCTCGACTGGAATGCGTCTAGGCGGCGCGAAAGCTAGCGGAGGAGACGAGAGCGATCGCCGAATAGGCTGTGAGAGCGATGGAGAACATTGGGAACGATCGGCAGACGGAGGACTGGCGACAGAATGTGAAGTAGGGGTTGGTCTTGGGGCATGAGTGCTACTAAGCTGATCCAGTAGCTGATAAATAAGTGAGGGCTTTCTTCAGCTCCAGCCAAAGCCCTCATTATTCCTTCCAATCCAGTTCCTATACCTGATTTCCATGAGGTCTTAGTAGACCACAGGTCTACGTGTTTGTCTAGCTCTTTCTCACAGGCAACTAATGCCAATACACTCTTCCTCTCTTGACGGTCCACCGACCTCTATCCTCAGCATTTCCAAAGATCCCGCCAATTGCAGCACTGCATCTCTTACCCCGTATTAGTTTCTCCTTCTGAATCCGCAAGCTTCAGCTCGATGTCGCCAGAGAGCGAAGATTATTGAAGCGTGCCGCAACTGGGAACATTATACTGACAACAGAGATTATCAGCGACGATGGAACCGTGAAAGGCGAAGATGTCTTCGTGTTCCGTGAAGCCGGTTGAGACGATGCAGATCTTGTCAATGAGCACTGATTGTGATGGATTAGCCTCGTTAGCGTGTGAGATTGATGGCTCGTAGGCCTACCGCGCAATTCAGGCACACCGTCAAATGCTGAGCTTATATTTAAGGGATCATACTTTCTCGGAAGGACGAAAACCATCGAGATGCCTGGTGATTGAGCATCAAACCTACAACATAGCATGGCCACAACTCATGTTGCGTTATTGACGTTGGTCACTCGCAGGTAGCCCTGATTGAAGACCAATGCGGAAAACCCCCATACCAGTCATTCCGTGACGACATCGAGTCTTTATGTCCCTGTGTAGATATAAGTGTGAACTGAACTCGATCATTATACTTTCAAGCCTGGTATGGGCCCAAAAAGTGGTTCCGCAGCTTCGAGAGTAGGCTGAGAGGATCAGCACAGACCAGACGAGATTGGTACAGTATACGAACCATAACATGGACGATGTTAAGTATCTTTGCCCCACTGAAAGCAGTTTCATCGACTGAGGTGACTCTGGACGGCAAGTCACCCTGGCCGCTGTATGACTTGGGCCATGTCTGGCCTTGCAACTTCTTCTGGCTGTGATATTGTCGGGCACGTCCCACACCGCCTGAAGAATCATGCTCGTAGAGTGATAACATGGATCTCCCTCTTGGAACAAGCAACAAAGCCTTAATGTACTATCGTATGGACGAGTCCACAAAGAGTAGAGAAGACCGCTTTCGGCCATGAGTATGGAGCTGTGGACCATATGAACGTTCAGAAGACTAGTATTAGACCAGAAAAGACCCCCAAGCGCAAAGACGGTGTCGCGCAGCCGTCGATAACATACGCCGAAGACGATTGTAGCTCCAGACGCCCGAAAGTTCCACAGCGGCGGCACCGGAGTTGAGTAACTCTACTTCCTACCCTCAACCATGATGATATGATAGCCAAAGCCCGTCTTTACCTCAACGTACTTCGGATTGCCAGTCGTGCTCGGCTCAAGCTCATACGCCGCCTTCTCGAACGCCGGATCTAAAGCTCCCCTCGTCTTCCACCCCAGTGACCCCCCTGCGCCAGATCAGCATCTCTTTTCAAACAACAAGCCCGCCCCAACCGCCATTCGCAAGGAACAATGCCCAGCGTAGAGCCCTGTGCAACCCTACCTTGTCTAGCCTTATCCTCCGAAAACTCCCTAGCAACATCATCGAACTTCACCCCATCTCTCAGCTTTGTCGACGCCTCCTCTTTCTTCGAGTGTTTCTCACACTGTCGCCTCAAATCAGTCATCAGAATTCCTACACTCTTGCCAATACCGCAGCACGAAGACCGCTTACCAGTATATGCCTGACGTTAATGCTGTTCGCAGCCTTCAGCTTGCCTCCATCAGCTTTGCCGGCTTTCTCTTCCTTACCCCCGCTGGATGATCCTTTCTTATCGGAACCTTTACTGTCTTTGCCAGCAGCTTTGTTCTTGGGAGCCATTGCTGGCAGAAGGGCGATGTCGTTGTGAGAGGAGGGGCACTAGATCGCACGAAGAAATCGGTGGTTGTTTCGCCGAGGTGTTTGTCTCCACCAAAGCTGATCATTCCTTTCAAACTAGGCGGCAGAAGTCTAGGAGGAGAGGATGGAAGGGGATGAGATTGCACAGGTGAAGCTGCCGCGCAGCTTGGACGATGCGAGAGTCACGACGCTGCCGCCAACGGCATACTACATCCCAGACTTCATCACCCCGGCAGAGGAGGTTTTCCTCCTCAACAAGGTACGTTTTGCGCCAGCTTTGTCTATAATCTCACAGACTCCACTTTAAGTTTCAAAGTCAAGCTATCAAACAATGTTGACCCTTTTTCCTTAGATCAATACCGTCCCCCTTCCCCGCTGGACGCATCTCACCCACCGCCGTCTCCAAACCTGGCCTTCCGCCCTCTCCTCCACGAACACCCTTCTCGCCTCCCCGCTTCCCGCATGGCTCACCGATCCTATCTTCCAGCGCTTCCGCAACCTCGGCCTCTTTGCTGAGAGTCCCCATGGCGCTCCGAACCACTGTCTGGTAAATGAGTACACCCATGGACAGGGAATCATGCCGCATGAGGATGGTGCGGCTTACTACCCTGTCGTAGCAACCGTCAGCCTAGGCTCGGCGACTGTGTTGGATATCTACGGCAAGCGGAAACTTGGTGAGATGCAGAACTGGCCAAAGCATAGGGTTCTGCAGGAGAGGAAGAGTCTGCTAGTTACGAAGGGGGAACTGTACATTGAATTCTTGCATGGGATCAAGGAGGTGGCCGTGGATGAGGGACTGGGAATTGAGGGTATTGCCAATTGGGGCCTCATGGGAAACAACAAACAGTTTGCGGCAGGGAGGTACGAGAGGTCGACGAGAGTTAGTCTGACGTTCAGGGATGTGCTGAAAGTGAAAAATCTCGGGGCTGGCTTGAAGTTCTTGGGAAGGGGTAATAATACGAAAACATAAGAAGCCAGCGTTCCAAGGCGGTCATGCACCTACGTCAGAAGAAATCGCTGATACCGCGATTTGACTTATCAGAAGATAAAAGGTATCATCCTCCATCTCCCAGAAACCTTTTCTTTTCCGAATTTCTTCTCATACCATTCCTTGCTCATATTTGCCGTTATGCCTAGATTGACTAATACAAAGATCAGGCCTGTCAGAATCGTCTCGTTGATCAATTCGCCCTTAGCGGCTGCGATTAGCGCCAACGACAAGTATATTAGACACTCGGCTGTGTAATGCGGGCATGTTAACCGTTGAAAGATAGGGTGTGTGGGAAGAGTATATTTCTGGAGCGATGCAAGGTAGTTGTGGCAGTCGTGTTGGATCCCAGAGGCAATGAGGAACAGAGGAATGCAAAAAATAGTGCGTAGAGAAGGCGGAGAAATGATCAAGGTTGCAGAGAACATTTCTCTAGAGTCGAGCGCAGCTGTTGATGTCGCCGTCAGCACAACATCACAGGAACGGGGAGCTGATCGTGTGCTTACGAATGCCCTCTACCCACACTGCTAAGCTCATTGCCAAATAGAAACCGATACCTATTAGCCAGTGGCCAATCCACATTTCTGCTTGCGAGGGCTTTGCCAAAGCTATGGACTCATATAGGCGTCGAGTGCCTTGTATTGTCATAAGTGACCATGTCAGTGCAACTTTTTCTAAAGACATTGATGATCCATTGTTGGTAGTCGAGGCGTGAGATGCAATCTCCGTAAAGGCTCGGCCTTTTGTCAATATCTGAGCACACCAGAACACCGAAGAAAGGACGGAGACGGTGTAGAAGTGGGTGAAGTAGCTATGCGGAACACGGTATGTTGCAAAGTAGTCGAGGAAGCTACCGATACTCTTGCTAGAGCTGTGATGTAAGAAGGCAGTGGAGGTCGGGGACTGGCTGACTCCTACAACTTTCTGTTGTGAAGCTCTGGAGCCGTAGGCAAGAAAGCGGCTTCGAAATGCCGGAATTGAGCTGACTAGGAGGCTCTTCGTGAGTGTGATTAGGAGTGTGCCAAGCTAATTGTAAATGTTGATATGTACCGTTGATGTTGCTATTAGGAAGAAAGCTCTGACGGCTTGCACAAGATCCATGGCGGAAGATCGACAAAGGCCCTCACTGTCGCGGGTTTACGTGCACCACGGTGTAGAGTACCTCACTGAGATTCGACCAGACGCTTCCGTTCATTGTATGCTAGACCAATGTGCTCGAGGTCGAGGGACGATCTACAATCTGTCTTCGCGATGATTCTGTTGTGCCTGTTGGCGGCTCGTCTTTGGTGAGCAGAGCAGAGCAACGAATTGGATAGCAATGCGACAAATTGGGGCGGTATCTTGATCTAATCGGATTCCTGTCTCTTGTGACAAGGTTGTATGAATGATGTAACGTCTGGCGGTTGCCTGGAAGTTGGTCGACGCGGCCAATGATTAGGGGCGGGGCTCTTGCGACCCGCTGTTCCAATTACAGGCATAAGTCCAACTCGACGTCCTTCTCCGCCGTTTTGCGACCCATCCCATATGATCGTCCACGATAACCACGAACTCAACTAATACTCTCAATTCAGAGAACGTCAATTGGGACTCTAGATCGCATCAAACATTAGTATATAGTGCGTTGCGCAAGCTCTGCGTGCCGACTGGATTCGATCGATTCCTTGTCCTCTAAGCTTCAAGCGCGTTATCAGCCAAGACGGCCCAGCATGAAGAGAATCAGATCACCGCACTGGCGTCTAACGTAATGAGCAATGTGGAAACGTCGCTTCCTACACCTACTGTTGGCAGCCCGTTGAACGACGATGCCGTCCTGGATGAAGGTGTTAATGGTGATGGCACACCTGCGGAGACAAGGTCCTCGCCGCCAGCAGTAACAGCGGGTCAGTCCAAGATCGAGAATGGCGTCGGTGTCGCAGAAGCACCGAGTACCAAGAGTGACTCGGAAGCGGAGACCATAGTTTTACCTGGTAAAGAAGAGGAGATCGGGAATAGGGGGAAAATGATCAAGCATGAGAGTGAAAGCGCCAATAGCGTCGAAGAAGATATAAAGACCCAGAATGCCGTAGCGAGCAGAGAAGTAAAGGACAAAGCCTTGGACGGGATTGCTGTTAATCGTGGCAAGCGGAAGAGAACGAAGCATAGCAACGTGGAGAGTACCATCCTCGAAGGCGGCAACTCCAGCGCGTTGAGCTCAGTTCAGTCTTCACCAGCGCACGGTGTACAATTTTCAAAGGAAGGCGACTCGGACTCGGATGGCTCACGATCATCTCCGCCGCACGTATCGAAAGAGCGCATTGAATCAGTACAACTCGGACCGCGAAAGCGAAAGCTGGATGAGGAAGCCTCTGAAAACGATGGTGGTCGGCGCCGAACTCGAAGACAAGAAAGTGTCGAATTTACTGTAAACAACGATCGTCGCGAAACACGAAGTGCAACACACCAACCAGCGCGTCACACTTCCCAAGAACGCTCACAATCTCCACATTCAAGATCTCATCGGAGAACATTGTCTACACAAACCACACTGCCACATGCTCCCAACGGCAATAAGAAGAGAAAACCTCCGCCACCTTTGCTTAGCATGCACGAGAGAACCCAGTCCGAAGACAGACAATCAGACTCATCTTCAGCAAGCGGTTCACCACATCCCTTTTCTTACCTGCGACGTATTGCATCCGGAGATACTAACGTAATGTCGCCGGCCAAAACGCCACACAAGAAGCACCGAGACCATAACGGCAGAACATGGCTTGCTCGCGCTTGCGCGGCTCTGGAGATGGATAACGCCCGGGCTCGATTAAAGGAGCGCCCAGAAGATCTGAACATCGAAGACAACGCAGGCAACACCCCACTCCAAATTGCCAGTCTTGAGGGCTGCGCGCCCATTGTGAGACTGCTACTGGAAGCGGGATGTGATGTCGACTGTAAGAACATTGACAGAGACACCCCTCTGATTGATGCGGTCGAGAACGGTCATTTGGAAGTTGTTCAATTGCTGCTGAATGCGGGCGCGAACCCTCGACAAGGCAATGCCAAAGGCGAAGAGCCTCTAGATCTTTTAAATTCGGACAAAGACAACTACGAAGCTATCAAACAAGCACTTCTATCCGCTAAAGAAAGGGATGCTCGACGCAGGCAATCTGAAGATCAGGGCGGCCATACCAGCGCTGTCAAAGAGTCGGGAACGTCGTCGCGAGGCGCCTCTGCAGCAAGCCCTCGTGAATCTCCTCCAGTCCATGCTACACGAAGCCCTCCGCCAGCTTCCGGGATAGCCCCTCGTCGAAGAACAGTACGCAGCGAAGTGACAAGGAACGACCTCCTCTGGATGAAGCCAACCCCGGAGAACCTCAGAGACCGAGCAGGCAAAGGTGATATGGCTGGCGTGGGAACGATACTCAACGTGCTTCCTCAAGCAGACACCGAGTCTTTGATTGCAGCAGCTAGAGGTGGTCACGACGAAGTCATTCAGCTGCTCTTGGGCATGGGTAATGCAGATGCAGATCCCTATCCATTACAATCGGCGACATACAAGCCAGGCTACAATACACCTATGCTCGCAGCGATCGGACGTGGAAATGAGAAGGTGATCCAATTGCTCTTAACTCAGCCGAATTTCGATCCTCTGAGACGCGACCATCGCGGTCTCGCATACTACGAAATCGCGAAAGAACGTCAAGGTTTTGCCTGGGAGAAGGAATTCGACATCCTGAAACAAGCATTCGACAAGCAAGTCAGCAAAGGACGTAGAAGCCGCAAGAGTGACCTCGATTCACCACGTAAGCCACGCGAGAAGGCCAATGTCTCCAGACGAAACAGTCTCACAGAGTCCTCTACAGTTAAGTCGCATAAGGTCATAGTCAGAGGGCCACAATTCAGCACGCACGAGGACCTTTCGAAAGGGTCTAATTCCTCAAAGGACGCTAAACGCGAGGCTTCAGACCGATTGCGACAAGTTCCGCCGAAAACATATAAGCACCTCGAAATTCCTGAAAGCAATAGCAGAGAGCATTCCGTAGCTGTGTCAGATCGAGAGTCGACTCCTTTAGCACCACCGAGAAGTAAAGTCAAGCCTAACAGATCTCAAAGTGACGCGGCAACAGTCTTGGAAGTAGAAACAGCAAAACCAAGGCGTAAGCTGGTGTCTGGTAAGGTCTTGAAGAATGACCAGGAAAGAAAGCGAAGGGCGAGTAATGTTTCGACCGCTTCGTCATCATCATCATCACTAGGTAAAGATCATATTATCAGTGACAAATTCGGCACACAGCACCCAAAAGTCAAGAGGGAAGATTCGCAACCTAGATCGACTGTAGTCCGTGCAGAGAACCCTCAAGATCAACAACGGAGCAGTGCTAGCCCACATAGATCACCGTCACACGATGCTTTTACACGAAAGACATCTGTGGGCGGACCCATAAAGAAGAAGAGAAGGACAGTCGATTCCGATGGTAATGAAATAGTCAAGAAACCTCTGACGGACCAGGTAACGCAACCAAGACCTGCTCAAGTGGCCAACATGGTTCGAGCGTCAGAGACATCGGTGACTCCGAACAAAAGCGTCTTTCCACCGACCTACAACCTGGAACGAGCCAACGACAAAACACCCGAGCTCGAAGATGATGAGAATCCTAGCGAGAGATTGGAAGAAGGTCTCCACGGTGATGAGGAACCTCACGCGGCAGTGCATGCGGGAGAAGAGGAAGCGGAGCAGCGACGACTCGAAAGAGAGCGGGAGGATCAGATACTGCGGGAGCAGACCGAGGAGCTGGCGCGACGCGAAGCCGCAGCCGAGGAAGAACGTCTCGCTGCGGAAGCCCAACGCGAGAGGGAAGCTCGAGCTGCTCAAGCCGCGCAAGCAGAGGTCAATCGTTTGGCTCAGGTGGCTCGTGATGAAAAGGAGGCACGTCTGGAGGAGGAACGCCGTCTTGTGGAAGCTGAACGCCAAACACGAATCGCTCTGGAGGAAGAAGAAGCTCGGATGGAGAAGAAGCGTCAAGAGGAGGAGATACAGAGGCGGCGGGCTGAACAGGAACGCTTGAAGCGAGAAGAGCAGGAACGGAGGCGGGCGGAGCAGGAGGAACGAGAAAGGGTGCTAATGAATCAGCGGCAAGAAGAGGAGGAAAGGTGTCGCAGACAGGCTTTGCCAAACAGTCTTTGTAGGGCAGCTGAGCTGAACGCGAATGATGCAAAGAGTACAAGGGAAATTACGAAGTGGTTGCCACTCTTCACGGTGACGAATAGTCAGCTTGATCCTACATGCGAAGAGGATGTCGCGAACGATAGGTGGATCCCGAGTTTTCAAGCGGCTCCGATACTTGCCATTAAGGATCTGGAGTTGTCGCAATGTAAGCTCACACTTTCCCCAGCCGGCTGAGTCTGCCCCTGGCCCCTGACGTGGAGGCATCGCACAATGATGGGCATCGCATATTACTTCGGTCATTACTCTTAAACGATAAGCACAGCAAGCAGATATTGCTATCAACGCTTGTAGCGGCAGCTAACTCTCAAAAAATAGATACGGCTTGGTCAAAACGTCCCTTCACTGATCGCGAGAAGAGGTGCATATGGCGGGTCACCAGGCGCATGCTGGCCGAGGCAGAGAAGCCAACGCCACTCAATTCTACGACCAAGGGCTTGGTCGCACTGGACGTTGAAACGCAGACAAAGTTCTTCGCCATGGAGTACGTTTTCTGGATCAAGGTACGATGCATCTCCACATCCCGCGCTGGGTGTTTCTTCTCTGTATTGTGATCATCGTCATGTGATTGTGGTTATGATCGTTATGAGACGTAAGCTGACCAAATCCGCTGCAGCTTTCCGACTTCATGGACATCGTACCTCGATATCCACACCTGAGTGGGCTCCACGTACGTACTCAGTCGGCCTATCTCGATCCGCCTCCTCCCGATCGCCCCAAGCCCAATGGGGTACATCTCATCCAGTCTGGCTTTTCGAACGTGAATGGTGGTCTGCCCAATGGTGTCCTTACTCCGAATGGCATCCACCATTGATCTCATTTCGGGCTACGGTCGGCTATCTGCTTGCGAGCTTGATGACCCTGGATTGTTCTGGAGCATACGACTGTAACATCATTAGCAGAGCACCTGTAAATAGTAATTCATGGAGCTTTCATCCATAACACTACTCAAGCTAGCAGTCGTGTGAGGACTCGACCATTCCTATTGAAAGAATAGCTTATATTCCCTCTACTTATGTCATCGCTAATTGTTCGAAAGCAGCTGTCGGAGTTCTTCTCGATAGATTTTGTTAAGCTTGAGCACTCTTAGCCCGTGTAACCAAGTATATACAATCATGATAGACCTTGCTGGGTGTAACGAATGACCGTCGTCGCCTACGGAGTGCAGACAGACCTACGGCTCAGAACTTTCTCTGAACCTGCGCCGTACTCGGTTTTGGCCATTGACGCGTTCCAAGGCAGTTGTTAGAAACGCTAATACAGGAGATGGACTCCTCAGACTGGCCAAGTCCGTGATTCAAGTCACTGGTAGATACAACGTCTCGATGCCAAGTAGAACCAAAGTCGTATTCGTAGTATCGAATCCTTCGACTGGCTGCCCCTTCCTCTACTTCCGTGATATGTATAGGGGTGGAGCTAGAACTTGCTATGTGTGTAGACTCAGTACCAAGTCTCGTTTTGGATGAGAGTCAGTTGTCGATTTGGCAAACTCCAGTCGTGATGTCCAAGTTGCACAACAATAACTGGGAGTGTTACACCCTAAGGGCACGTTCGCTTAATTTTCGCTAACGCACAACTATCAAACAAACTCACCCTCCCACTTGATCACACTCTCAACAACGGATCTCTTCGAGGACAGCCCGACATTCTCAAATCTTAACTCGATACCACAGTCAAGATGGTAAGCAACGCCAACCCTTCATCACTACGCCACTCACTTCCCTCGACCAAGTCCCGCAAGCTAACACAAAAAAACCCACTGCAGTCGGACGGAGAAGAGCCCACCTCCCCCGCCCCGGACGCCGACGTGCCCGCGGCGGACGAAGTCGAAGTCGCGGCCGACGCCTCGACCGGCAAAGGCCAAATGTCGGTCCTCGAAGCGCTCAAAGGCGTGCTGAAACTCGCGCTCATCCACGACGGCCTGGCACGTGGACTCCGCGAGGCGAGCAAAGCGCTGGATCGGCGCCAGGCGCACATGTGTGTGCTGAACGAGGCGTGCGAGGAGGAGGCGTATAAGAAGTTGGTGGTGGCGCTTTGTAGTGAGCATAAGATCCCGTTGATCAAGGTCCCGGATGGGAAGCAGTTGGGGGAGTGGGCTGGGTTGTGTGAGTTTCTCCACATTTCTCTCTGTGGTGGTAGGGGGTTTTTCGGATTGGAAGAAGTCTTGTTGGGGAAGATTGATGGCTGACGTTGTTTGGGATGGGTGTAGGTGTGCTTGATCGTGAGGGGAATGCGCGCAAGGTTGTCAACTGCTCATGCGTCGTTGTGAGAGATTGGGGTGAAGAGAGTCAGGAGCGGTCCATCCTTCTCAACTATTTCCAGACCGAGCAATAGACGTTGGATATAGAGGGCGACGACATCTGGCACGAGAAATAGATGTGGTGTCAACTTTAAATCCGGAAAACTGGTACATTTATTCAGCTCCGTGGTGCTGCTGTGCTAGGATATGGCTACCTTCGTGTACTCTATCTTTGATGACCTACTAAAGCTTGCTTGAGAAGCCATACAAGATAAATGGTTGCAAAGACTCCGACAATGACTCGTCAAGTCTAGATTTCGATCACACGAGGTGTGCTAGGTCCAACGACGTTGTGGCGTTTGACAATGTACTCGTACAATGGAAGAAAAATATATCAGGACGATGCTACATCTTTTCCCACCATGCCATACCTTGTTCGTCCCAGTACGCCAGTGCCATGCCTCCTTAGAACGCCTGGCAATGCTACCATGTCCTCCTATCAAAGCAATAGGCACCTATCGGAACTCATATACCGGAAACATTCTCTTCTCGGGTGTGAGTGATAAATGTTGATAAGGCGAGCTTGACGGATCATAGTACAACCCTTCTATGTGTCCATTATCCCGCCTCAAGGACACATAGTAGAAGCCGGAGATGGTGAGGCCCGACCGGTGATCTGAGGGGGTGATGAAGCATTTCTCTTCGACATGATTAGCACGCTCATTCCGTGTCGCAGGATCGGGGCGAGACCCACCCTTCCACCTCATCAATATCCAGTTCCTTGCCAGCACCTCAGTCAGCCATTTCTTACTGACAAGATTCCTTACAATCTCATCATCTGTCAAGTGCTTGAAAGGCTCGAGCTTCCGCCAATACGTTCCGTCTATCCTCGCATCTGCTTTGAAGCTCTTCGTTTCCAGGGTATAGTTATTGAAATCGATGATCTCGCCTTCGAGAAAAGTAGTGATGCTCGACTCCTGCGTCGGTGACGATTTGTCTGGGACATTGAAAGCTTCCATTGTTCCAGAGAGGGTCATAGTGTCGTAGTGGATGCTGTGGATGGTGACTTTGACCGGCCAACGCTCATCTCCACTGGCGCTGCGATTGCCCGCGGTAGGTGTCCAGGAATTGCGAGGATCGTTCGGTGGACCTCTGTTGTCATCCTGACGGAGATTGGCTAGAGTTAACTGAGAACTGGTGGAGCGATCAGAAAGTCGATAGAGGAGTGTTTGCGATCCATTTGCGGCATGCTGCGACCCCGAAAAGACCCCTCCAACTTTGAGCCACGAGCTCTCTGGTGGTGGATCGATGCTTGCAGTGTCAAGAATGAAATCTTCGTGATTATTTGAGAAGAACTCCTCTCTGACAAAGCCGCCAGCTGCAGCTGAGGTGAGACTCTCTTCGTAGGAGCGGGAGAACCGGAGTCGTTCAAGGTACTTGATAGCTTCCTCCAGCCACCTTGATACGGCAGGAGGGTTTCCTGAGGGGTTTTCTAGATAGCGCTGGCGGTAGGCGTCTACTCTTGCACGTAGCTCCCTTTGCTGTTGCTGCTGATGGTTGTTGCTTGCAGCGATGACATGTGGAGGTCGGTAAAGCCTCGTTGGTGCTGATCGCTCCCGATCATCCCCCTCCTGTCCCGTCCGCTCTCTATCAAGGATGTAATTTTGCAGCTGATTTCTCGACCGGGCAGAAAAGCGCGGATGTCTCCGTACTGACTGCAGTAGCGCAGTGGTTCTCAAGTAGGACTCTGATTGCGGTAGAGCCGGAGCCATAGCTGCACCAGAACCCACTCTTGGCTGATGTACTGGTGTCGACCCCAAAGTGCTATATCTCGAGAGCCCCAGAGCCCCCCGTGATCCATGATAGCGCCTTCTGAGATACTCGTCGCGGTCCGTATCTGCCTCAGGCTGCGAAATACTGGGTAATCCGTGGTGAGTCTCCTCCTCGTCATCCGAGCTGGCCGGCGCCCAGTCATATAATGACTGCTGGTGTGGTATTCGATTTCCATACGTGGTCTCATTGAGTTCCCCCAATTCGTGAAGTTGTTCCGGGCCATAGCGCCGTTCACCAGCAATCGCCCTGCGAATCCTCCGCTGGTTGTCAGTGTCAATCCGCTCAAACTCATCGGCTGTCAGGTAGGGTGGTCTTCGCCTCCCCGAGTGATTGGGTGTAGAGTCGCTAAGACGTCTTGAACGAGTTCTAAGAAAGCTGACATTGTCATCGTCGGCGTCATTCTCCGCTTGTGTGATGAGGGTCGCGGCGAAATCCGGGACAGGGCTTGCTAATTGTTCAAGCTGCTCGAGGTACGGACTTGCCGCAGTTGTGGCTACTACTGGTGTCTCCTGCGCTCAGTGTTAGCTCGCTGAAGTGTAACTGATTCCCCTTGGCTTTTGGCCAAGATCTCAAACCTATTGCCGTACCGATGGGGAGTTCGCGGGAGGCATCACAGCAGGTCAAACGACGGCGGTGCCCGCCGATGGAGAACTACTTTAACCCTAACACTTCTACCTGCTCAAGACGGCTCATGTGTCAATTCAGAAGTCTAGTTGTGAACATTATGACGCACAGTAGTGCATGTGGGGCTGAGGCGGGTTCGTGATCTTTGAGAGCGGCGCTCGGCTGAGACCGGCGAAGTAGAGTAAGTACGAGTACGAAGGTACAAGACACGAACAAAGAGCAATGCTCGATGCTGGACACCAAACAATTCTCGACAGAGAAGATCATCCAGCTTTATATAGGCTAGTCCGGCTGGCCATGCAGCACAAGGTCATAATGCACTTCTCATAACGGATCACCTCATTCGAGCCGTTCCTCCGCCGGGTCTATGGGAAGGCATTTGCGCTTTGTCAACACTCCTCCCATACAGGATACCGAGAATCGATAAAGTCATCTTCTCTTTGATGAGGCATGTGCCACACACCACTGAGCAGTTCTGGCCCCGAGGAACCTCCCCAGAGCGATCCGTATAACACTCTAACAAATGCGTCTTCATCGTGCAATGCGTCATCCTTCTTCACAAGGTCAAACGACACTCGGTAACTTACTTCACTATCTGGATTTATCATTGCTCAAAATAGCTAGGACTGATGCAGTGGAACCTGGCGCAATAAATTGCCGACAAATTGTCCACACGGTGACCCTCACAGCGCGGGATGAACCAGGCGCAGGAGGAGGGCGATCCAACCTTGACTTTAGAGCCTACATGCAGTTATCCCAGCTGGACCTCCAGATGCGAATTCCGGCGGAGAGATGGTGCTGATAGCTATAATGCACGAAGTACTCCATTCATCCTTGGAAATCCTACATCCCACTTACCTTATTGATGGCTATTCTGGGGTTCTTTGCTCTTAAGTGCTTAAGATTAATCTGGCCGCACTCCTTACACATCGCGGGCTCCATATTCTCGTTTTACAGCTCCAGAATTGATGCCGTCATAAGGTCTCTCTACAGATTGTTGATTCCGATTCGTTGAGAAGTGTACTGGCTAGAAATATCATTTCCACACAGTTTTCGAATATGAATATGGCATATATACACCCAAACCGCTGCACCAAGCTTGCAACGCCCTGCGTCATCGGACTCTCTTCCGACCCGACTCTTCTGTTACTCTTCTCAGGAAAGTATCTGACGCGCTTTGAAGGATTGGGCGGACCTCAGAGCCTTCTACGATTTACTCTCACCATTTCTCACACATCTTTCACAACACAGCTTCTAGTTGGAGATGGTGTCTCTGCTGTGGTCATGAACCGCAGAATGTTCACCTCCTCTGCTAAGGATTCCTCTACGTCCGTGAGCAGGTAATCCGCGCGGCAAATGGCAGATGTCCATTACCGCAAAGGTGGCAATTGTTCCTCCCGGTGGGGAGATGTAGCAGGTGTGTCAAATCGTCTGGTACCAAGTTGCCTCTCGCTGATGGCCGGACTTGAGGCCGGTGGCGCATAAAGTAGGGTTAAGCCCTCGAGTCAACCTAGATAGTTTGTGAAAACTGTCTTCGGATGAGTGGTACCCAGTTGCGGAATCGGTGTCTTTTGGACACATGCAGCCTGCACCGGCCACTCTCGCCATTACCAGAACTGGGCCATGCTGTCGTCAGTCTTTGAACCTTTTCAAAACACTTAATGGATCAAGGCTCGTCCAGACCACTACATGTTAAGGATCAATACCTACAGATACACTTCCACTACATGTTGCAAGGTAAGCCGTTCCATAGCAGAAGCTTCCCCAAGAAAGGAGACAGGGGAGTGTATAAGTTCGTCGTTTAGAGAGGTTTCCGCGCCACCGCGGCCTAGACATCAGGGCTTGCCCTTCAGCACGCGGGAAAATTAGGAAGATATGAGCTGGAGCCCTTGAACTCGGAGGCTTGCGTTGCTTGTATGAGTGTGGCATTAGCAATACATCACGTCACCACAGCACAATGATTAAGTAGACATCTAGAAGAGCTGATATGGTTCTAATTATAAGATGCGTAAATACAGAATTCAATCCAAGCTCACTGTGCTGCACTCGTACTCAAAGGGTTCCAGCGCTTAGGATATCTCTTTGCGACGTCATAGCTTACAACTGGTACTTCATGCTCGGTGTAACATCTTCCGAGTTACGCTTTCGACCCTCGGGTCATACCTTAGAAGACATGCCCTCACCCACAGCTGATTGCTCACAGTATTCACTTCCGGAGAAGATCCGGTCTGCTAACAATGATACAAAAAACACAATACGTTGGTCGTTGCTTCTTTCTATCTCTCGCTGAGAAGTTTCGTAGCACCTGTGGTTTCTCTACAGCAGTGCATTAATTCCATCCTTGCACAACTTGGCATCCCATAGCTCTATATCTGCCTCTTCTGGATATCTCTGCTGAAGTGCACGTTCATATCCAATTCTCTGCTCACTCGCTCCAAAGTTTGGAGATTCGGTATATGTCAAGCGGCCATGGCGAAAATCAAAAGCATCGAGTATTTCCGTGTCCTTCCTCGATGGCTATTCGTTAAGATCTGCGATGAACAGGGTGGTTACGGTTGGGGCGAGGCTACTCTTGAAGGACACACTGAAGCTGTGGAAGGCAACTTGAATGCTTTGATCAAGCGTTTCGTGGGCTATGAGGCAAAGTATTGCTTTCCGACAAAGACATGTCTCTGCAAGGCTAATGACATTGCAGTAACATCGAATACCTATGGCAGGATGTATATAGAACTTCGTTCTACAGAGGTGGCCCGACTATGATGTCTGCTCTCTCGGGGATTGATATTGCATTGTGGGACCTAAAAGGTATCACATTCTACTTCTCTGTTTTTCGTTCTCCAAGAGGACTTTCCGTCATGGGTCCAGCTCGCCGCGGTGACCAATGATCCTGCACGAGCTGAGACCTCCTTACTTCAAGCACACTCACAGGAGTTCAGCCCGTAGCTTGGATGTGCCTATATATCAATTGCTTGGAGGCAAAGTTAGGAACAAAGTCAAGGTATACTCGTGGATAGGGGGTGATCGACCATCTGAAGTCGAGACTGCGGCGTAAGCCATCTATATAGAAGGACTTTCCCACCATCTGTTCGCTGATCACTGCCTGGTTATAGTAAAGCACGCATTGCACAAGGCTTCAAGGCTATAAAGATGAACGCTACGGAAGATGTCGATTGGCTAGACTCCCCTCGTGTCCTTGAGTCGGCGATCGGACGTCTCAGGACTGTCCAAAATCTCGGTCTTGACGTAGCGCTTGACTTCCACGGTCGATTGCATAAACCGATGGCGAAACAACTGGCTAAGGCTCTGGAGCCGCATCACCCGCTGTTCATCGAGGAACCCTTGCTGTCTGAGCACTTCGAGGCTATCAAGCAGCTCTCAAAGCTTACGACCTGCCCGATCGCTCTCGGAGAGCGACTGTACAGCAGATGGGACGTCAAGCGGTTCTTGCAGGACACCTCGGTCGACATTCTGCAGCCAGACGTCGCACACTGTGGTGGTATCTCCGAGCTCAGGAGGATAGCATCTATGGCTGAGGCTTACGACGTGGCAATTGCACCGCACTGCCCACTCGGACCGATTGCGCTGGCCGCATGCATGCAATTCGCGCTCTCTACCCAGAACTTTGTAATTCAGGAGATGTCATTAGGTATTCATTACAACACGGAGGCTGGGGAGCACGACATCACGAACTACATTAAGAATACAAGTGTTTGGGATGTCAAAGATGGTTATGTTGAGGCTCTACCGGGTGTTGGGCTGGGAATCGAGGTTGATGAAGAGGAAGTGAGAAAGGTCGCTCAAATCGCACAGCCTTGGCTGAACAAGGGGTTTATCGGACCTGACGGAGCTATCCGAGAGTGGTGATTGATGTTACAGCAAGTGCTTAGGGCCTCGGACACAAATGATCAGAGGAATGTAGTCCTGCAGTGGCTCATGGTCTTCTACCGTCGCTTCCAGCTTCGTGGTGGCGGGAGAAGTAGAGACATACCTCACCAGTGATCCAACAGGGAGTTTTCTTCGCAAGCGAATCCTCCAGAGAGAACCAAACATCGTCTCTCATTTACAAGGACCCCGCCAAGGCTTGAATAATTGCACGGCAATCAATGTCCATGATCAGCTCCCAACCCACCAACATCTTTACTCATACCTCGCTCGCATCTTCCGCGGACTGTAATCCACCGTCAAAGTCTTCACCAACCAGATCAAGCAAACCACAGACGCTACCCCTAACCCACCATTACCCTCATCTCGAACCGCTCCCTCCCCCCCGCCCCATCCATAGAAGCATGTCCTGTCTTCCAAACAAAGCAACCAAAAGCCTCTCTCACGACCCTGATCGCTCGAGTCAGGGACACGCCTGCATCCATCACCGATGGTCGATGTCCTCTACCAGTGATCTTCGGCTCCGATCTTTGCGCGATGAACTCATGATGAGGTTCCTTGTAGAAAACACAAGCCATCAAGATCTCAAGCTTGACCATAGACAACATCGCCCTGTACCGGAGTCTTTAGCGTTCCGCAGCATCTGGAGCCTATGTCTAGAGGGGATGCTTATGAGTTAGATGAGTGAGGGGCGTTGTGCCGCCTTCTTTTTCACGAACAGGAACGAGGATACGGTTTTGTTTGTCGAGGTTGTTATATCATCTCATCATCCTGGCAGCAACGCTGAAGTATCCTCTCAAGCACATCTACAAAGCATAGAGAACAAGATGTCCGAAGTTATACCTAGTCTCTGCATCAGGAAGAACAGACTGATAGTTCCGCATAAGATTCGACGCCATTCCTAGGACAAGATCCCATGTACAACACAACAGCACAACAGCACAACACAACACAACACAAAGCAACTCTCATCCCACCTACAACGACTTCATCCAAGCCCCGATTATCCTACAACACGCACCGTCTCTTCCGGTGTGTTTATTAAAAAGCAGCACATGTTCTCATATATAACGCAATCAATCGTGACAGACATAGCCACGATGATCGTAGGGAGCGGGGAAAGGTAAACATCGACCGGTAAACTGCAATTGCCCCATCTCAAGCATGGCCTTCGTCATCGCTTTCTGCGTTGGCACTGGTGGGAAGGTGAGATGCTTGGTCCCACCACGCGCACAGCAAGGCGACAATATATGTGAAACCAGGGGCGTGATCGGCACTTGAAAGGATGGGAAACGGTTGTGGATGGGATGATGTTGCATGGCTGGAGGGTTCTTCGACTTCAGATGAATGCTAATGTCATTACTCGATCATTGAACAAACATCTTCATTTTTGCGTCGAGTATTGTACAGAATGTATACAAACGCTGATATGCGGCAGGCGCAGGTCTCCGAACTAATGGCACCATGCTCTTCACTGATCTCTGAGGGTCGCCGACACGGGCTCGACGTCTAGTCATCGTGCTGAGGTCCAGCGTAGCCAATGAGTTCCCGATTATCATCAACAAGCCGGCCATATCTTAAACACAGAGTCAGCACACACTCAACACCCCCACCATGACGACGAGGAAAGGCCTACTCTAACAGAAGTCTAAAGAACCAGGCCTCATAGTCCTCCTTCCTCAGCGCACGATTCGCCCATTCTCTTCCCTGCATAGCCAATCTCTCGGCGTGGGCTTTCCCTTCCTCTTCTTCAAGGAAATATCTCACGCTCTCGACGTACTCGTCACCTTTGAATCCAAGCGGTACGTAATGCAGCCAAGGCCGCAACCAATCCTCGTGCCATTCCCTGAAAATGGCTATCTTGAATACCAGACTCGCGCTCTTCAAGAACGCATAGAACCGGCCACTGAAAGCGTTACCGTCGATATCGAGTAGTATTTTAGAGCCCCATGCTTCATCTGACTTTGCTGGCTCAACGACCTGGAAGAACTCTCTCTGAGCATCGCAATCGCCAGGATCGCATTGGCCAATGTACGTGAATTTGACGTCGAACATGTTTTGGTAATCTGGCCTCTTGACTTCCTTTACCTGCCAGCCAGCATCACCGTTGTTCGGACTGGTGAGTACCTTTGTAGTGTCAAGGGCATTGATCTTTTGCACACAGCGTTGACGGTGCTGCCTTCTCCAGCCACCATCTCTTGAGAAGCCACCTGTTGTGGAACCGCGCCAGTACATTTTACCATTCTTCGCTGACCACGGAACGTCAGTCGCCTCCTTGTAGGTTACTTTGCCATACCAGTACCAAGGGCTAGGATAGAGAATGTCCTGAAAACTGCTAAGTTTGCTCTGTGAGAAAATTGGAAAGAGGTCATGCACGATGCTGAATGCATTCGGTCGGTCGAAGAAGCCGTAGGTTTCCTTGAACGATGGTGACATACAGATATCAGAGAAGGCGGTCTGGTTGTATATGAACCCAAGGTCGCCAAGGGCATAAGATGTGATATTATCGGGCATAGTCTCGTCCAGCGCTCGAGCTGGGCTATCGGGAGAACATGAAAGCCTCGAATTTGTCCAAGTCGGTTGATGCGCAAAGTCGTTGAATCGTGTCGTCTTGACCTCCGCGATACGCTGCCCACCACTGATGTCTTGTGGCCTAATGGACCATTGATTCGTTGGTGATTTGTTTTTAAAGGCGGCTGGTAGGGCTTTATCTTTCGCAATAGTTACTAGCCGTGCCAGATCCTCGTGAGGCACCATCACACGAGGTTCATCATGAATGTTGAAGGCGATGTCCATATCTGGCAAATACTGTACAAAATCCTTGATCATTCCAGTCGTAGCCTTTTGCTGCCATTCTGCTCCGTTCTCTATCTTCACAGCTTCTCCATCCCTTATCAGAAGACCTATCAATGCGTTGTCGAAGCCAAGAGATTCCCTCGTTCTTGCCCTTATTGTGGATGGCTCCAACGCCCAGAAAGGCAACAAGGAATGGTAGATGTTGTCATATTCGTCGATGAGCTGTATGCCTCTGCTCTTTGCGAACTCGTACCAAAGGTCAAAATTGGGTGGAGGAGGTATCCTGTACCGACGTCTGTACTCCGCAACAGCTTCTGTCAAAGATTTCGACTGCTGAGCCTGAAGTGCTTTGAACTGTCTTTCCGCATCGGTCATAAGTTGGTAAATGGGGTGCGACTTTGAGTTTGACGCCGGGAGAGGTGTCATCAGTTCCGCGTAAGTCTCTCGAGGGAAGAAAGATATTCTTCCGAACCCGACTTGCGAGACATACTTTGGTTGGCGCCAGATTGTGACGCTCAGCGCTACAAGAGACAGCAGTGCAAGCAGCGATACGAATGGCTTCACCTTGATCCTTTTCCTCAGCACGGAGACTGTGTATGAGGAAGATAGCGGCTGGTGGAAGAAGGAGAAAGTTGCAGCAACGGACACAAAGGTGAACCATGCCTGTAGCATCGTGGAAGCAACTGCAAGATGAACACCAAGGACTCCTCCAAGCTCAGCGAAACTAAGGCAAAGGGCTCCTTGCCGCCGGATCTACTCCGGAAATTCAAACATCAGCTCAGGGTTGCCCGGGTGTTGTAGGGAAATTTGGACGGTCTCAGCTGCAGATGTGATTGGCATCATAAAGGTATCGAAAAAGAATCAGGAGCAACCAATAACAATTCGAGATGCAGCAGTATACAGTGGGAAGAGTGGCCATCATCAACACGCGTGAAGAGAAAACACATGTGACCCGGCATACTGAACGACGGTACACATAGGCATGAGCTTGAATGTAATTCGCATGCTCGTCTTTCGACTCACCACAAAAACAGTCAGAACCCCTTTCAAGGCCCCCACTAAACCCATTGAAACCCTTTGACCGAAATCCATACGTCTCATATCTCTTCTCCAATCTTCTCCTATCAGACCAGTGAGCTCTTGTCGGTAAGTCAGTCCATGGAGTCGATGCCTCTCAAGAAGCATTGATGCTACAGCGCAACCAAGTGCTATAGTCGCTGACAGATTTCGCATCACCACATTCATTTGACCGGCTGAGGTCGACACCCTTCGTAGTGAGCTTGTTCCATCGACAGCGACATGGCCAGTTGTCGCGTCGTACGTATCACTCTCCGAAGTGGTGATAACATCTTCGAGAACGGTATAGGCTAGAGAGCTCAGCAGAATGCTGCAGAGGCCCAGCACAATCGCCGAAGATTGCTGGTACGACTGTGCGAGAGCAACAAGGGAGGAAAACGTGATGATGGCGAGCAGAATCTTCGAGTGTTTCGTCGACAGCTTCTCGTTGTCTATGGTGAAGGGGGAGGTGTTCGGATGAGGGCTGACTTCGTCGCGACCAAACCAGCGTACGAATAAGATAGTGCATGGCACAATAGCCTGTTCGAATGACATGATCAATACAGGTTTTGCGGAAAGGTGCTGAGTGCCTTACTCGTGTCCACCAGAGTTGTTCTCGGCCTCCAGCGGCTCGGTCACACATCTGCGCCAGCACTAGGAATCCTCCAGCAGCCCAACATCTCTTCCTCCGGTGATTGCCATCATCTCCAGCACTATGGTGTCCCCGGACCACCGAATGCAACCAGACCAAGCCCCAGGAGACAGCATGCACTAGCAACGAATGAGTTCGAGGCGATCCAAAACTTGTGATTGCCGTGCAGACGAGTAGCGCTGTAATGAGCGCAGTTGGCGAGGACACGAAAACATTGCTGTTAAAGGCTGTAAGGGGTCGCATTGAACAGACATCAGGAACGTTCCATTACCACATTTTCTGAAATGAGCACTGGGTTGGTAGTATAGAGCAATAAGGTAAGCTATTGTCATGGATTCGCACGTTTGTACAAATGCTGCTCCGTACTAAGTCAAGTCCAAAAATGACAGAAACGCTTCGCTTAGGCAGATGCGGTAGCGTCTATCAAAATACATATCTTGACAAAGGGAGCGCTAGCATCTGAAGATTGAGGACTATCACCTGGTTGATGGACACATTGGGGCGGCGGCCATGACTACGATAAACATAGCAAAATCATGAGAATCGTCACGTTGCTATTGCTACAGAAGACTACTAGCTAAGTCCGCCCAAGATTCTTTATGAACGCCATCTGACACTACATCTTTCAAGGTATGAAGCGTGGGCATGGGCCCGCGGCTTTTGCATCGGAGAGAACTCGTATAACATCAAAGGATCAACTCGTTATTCAGTGGGGGCGACTGCTGCTGCATACGAATCGCGATCGAAAGCGGTATCTGCTACGACGACTATTCGAAATCTGCAACGAAGCACTGTGCGATCTGTTGACCCGAAGAGAGTAGCAATTCGATTGGCCTTCAAGCGACTGGCAAACTTATACTGATTTCCGGTACCGAAATTGTGAAGCAGGATACTATGAATCCCAAGTCTCTCCTGTGATCCCAGAATTTGATAACCGCACATATGTAATATCCTCGGAAGAGGAGGCGTTCATCAGCTTCGCCAGATTGTGACCGCATGGTGAATTAAGCCAGACTTCTTTATTGTCTATCATAGAACCACAATAAAGGAAGTCGTTAGCGCGATGAGGTCCCTGTCAGGCTAGCTCCCGAGATCTGATCGCCATACCCGTCCATGGTTGCGCTGCTTCAGCTCCTTCAGCATGTCAACTCCACGTGTTTGGTCCACCTTGATTGCATAGCGACAACTCTGAGGGGCGGCTCGGTCAATCATGCATCATCACCGCACTGGGCCCTGGCGATGACACAACCCTCCTCACGACCTCCAAACCTCCTCCAACCACGCCTCAAAGCCGCACCCACATTCAGCAGCTCCATCCTCGCTGCAACCGCATCGACAACGCCTCAAGTCTCACGCGCGTCCTCACGCACGCGTGAACCTGACATTGAGCGTCCTCTTCCTCCTGTTGATACATCTGACAAAACGACTGCCTCGCTCATCCGCCGCATCCTACGTCCTCACACTCATAGTACCGGTGATCGCAACATACCACGCCCCATCTCAGAGATCCTACCTCCACTCACGAGCAGCAATGATGTAGACTTACAACTATACGCCATCATTGCAATAGTGATCAAGGAATTTGTCTTTAGCTGGTATGCGAAGATCACACCGGACCATGTCTTTGTCGAAGAAGTGGTGCGGATCATTGCGCACTGCACAAGGGCACTGGAGGGGAGGTTGAGGGGCGTGGACCTGGAGGAATTATTGCTTGATGAGATACCGGAGTTGGTGGAGAGACATGTGCTTGGTAAGGCGTGATGGCTTAATGATGGAGAAAACTTCGAGCAGCAATGGCTGATGCTGTACGGCAACAGCGTACAGGACTGCTCATGAGCCAATGCAACCTCCGCCGCTAAGACCTGAGGCACGGCAGGTATACCATACACTATGTCCACATCCTGCGTTGAGTCCGATACCGAATCCCGAGGTGCCGTCCACGGTCAACGAACAGCAACAGAATGAAGCCGCATACTGTCAATTGTTGGTGCAAGGTGTACTGGCTGTCCTCTTACCTACAGAGGACTTGGAGAACGTCTGCCTACGGACGTTGGTTACAGATGTCCTGGGGGAGTTGATACTCAGAAATGGCATTGGCGGAAAGGCATGCGAAGGGTGGTTCATCTGGGATGCCATCACGAAGATTGTAGAGAACATCAAAGCGCGAGTCGAATCAAAAGCTAGTGGAGCGGAGATTGAG
>JAABUP010000235.1_pt1 | contig 123557 bp, 179 predicted proteins | sample 5559201 | NCBI WGS metagenome assembly JAABUP01 (sample SAMN10711887, study PRJNA513373) | rock metagenome | isolation source: Antarctica rocks | place: Antarctica | reverse complement strand
GCGGTGAAGGCAGTTTATCCGCTCGATCGAAGTGAAGCTTGCTTTTGAGATCAGACAAAGGCGTGGCAGGGCGTTCGAGTCGAGATGGTGAGATTGTTTCATCAAAAGTGACATCTCTTGATATCACTACCGTTCGCTCGATGGGATCCCAAAGTTTGTAAGCTTTTTGAGTGTTTGAGTACCCAAGGAAACAGCAAAGTCGAGCACGCGGGGCGAGCTTGCCGTCCCTTTTGCCTTTCATGATTAAGCTCCAAGCAGCACATCCTACTACTCGAAGGTGGGACAAATTTGGTCGTTATGAGTGCCTCGAACGGAGTGGATCGTTTGAGCGCTCGAGATGGCGAGAGGTTCTTGAGGTAGACCACTGTATCCATTACTTCTGCCCAGAGTCCTGTCGGAAGTTGCTCGGAGTGCATAAGCGCAATGGTTCGCTCAACAATGGTCCGGTTTGTTCGCTCTGCCACTCCATTCTGGTGGGATGTGTATGGCACAGTGGTTTGGTGATCGATCCCAAGGTCGGTCAAGTACTTCTCGAACGCATTACTTGTGTATTCGCCTCCATTGTCTGAACGAATTATTGGTGGATTGGGTGCCGCGCGATAGCCTATGAGAGTACTGCGTCCGCCTCCGCCTTCACGAGAGGCGAAGTCTAACGGGTTGGACAGAAGGAGGTGGCCACCAGATTCGATGGGGGTGATGGTGTATGGTCGAGATGTGTCGGAGGTCAAGACATCGGAGTGTAAGGTGCCGCCACGCGAAAATGGCTTGAGCATCGATTGCGGGGCTCTGTAGAAAGATATGGAGATGGATGAATCAAGACGATTCGGGCTCCCCTGGACGGTGTCTGCGGAGTACGAGTCAAGCTGGTTCGAAGGCGCCACCGATCCGACACTGACTCTATGCCTAAGGGCGGCTGGGGACTATTGATATCAGCGCGTTTTGAGTATTCGACCTCACGGAGCCATGTTTCCGTAATTCCAGCTGCGCCAGATCTCCGACTCGCCCAGCAACCACCTCACCAAGTATCTCGTCCAAGCATCCCAGACAGTCGTCTTGTCGTTGTCCATTGGACACATGCGATCGGTATCCGAAAATCCGACAAATGGCCAGGATATGGGCATCTCTGCGGCAATGACAGCGGTAAGATCACCTGACCTGATAGCCTCCAGGGTAGGACCGAAAGCTGGAAGGACGATGGTCGAAAGACATCTCCCTCGGCAGAATCGTCCGCGAAATCGATGAGCGCCAATAGCTGGACGTCATCAGCAGACCATGTGCATGCAGGAGACAAACGACTGCAGAGTAAGCTGGACCTTGGCGAAGGCGATACTTCATAGCGTTGATGATCCACTTACGTGCACATTGACCGCTACAGCAGGCTTCAGGTGATCATCCATCTCGCAGTCTGACTCACTATATCGGGTCGGGTGATTCCCCAGTACATCCCAGAATCTGTCCCACCAGGACCTTGAGTTGCTCCAGGTCATCGGGCAAGCGTCCGGCGGCAGTGGCTGCCCACAAAGGAGCTTAGGATCCTGTTCTTTGAATCAGAGCGAGAAGATTGAGGATGGTACCTTGTATTCATGTACCGTCGGGCCAGGCTGTTGAATAGTGTACCAAATGCAGGTACCACTGCACTCGCACTCAGGTTCTCGGTCGCGATCCATGCTGTTCGTGGGAGTCACTCGATGATGAGCTCGGAGGTGCAATGAGGTCAAGGTGAAGCAAGTCAGGGCTTGCATCACCCACGGCTGGCGATTGCATGTCGAACTGACTTGGATGCGCTTTAGGGGGGTGGACGAGAAGAAATGCAAGGAAGGAGATGAGAGCGAGATCGAGAGCCAGGAGAATGAGTGAAGCAGGAGGAATGTGGAAGATGATGTTTGGGTGGTCATGCCGAAGCGACTAACTGAGACACTCGATCGCATAAGCGGTGAATAGTAGGAATCCGTGATCGAGACCTGCAGGGTCTCGTCAGGATAAATCAGCTTTCTAGCCTTCTTCGGAGGCGGAAACGAATTTAGAGGCACCGATAGAAGGGCTGATGGAGGAGAGCCAGGAGAAGGTCGCGGAGGAAGAGATGACCAGGATGATAAAGCTTTGCTACGCTATCCCATGCAAACCTATAGATCTAATGTGACATGTACTGACTGATGCTATGATCAACCATATCAGTCCTGCGATTCCCTGAGGTTGCTTCGACTCACTCAGCCTTCTTCTCCGCCTGAGCCTTCTTCTCCAGCCTCGCTTCAAGCTTCGCAAACTCGTCTAGTGAGATCATTTCCTCCTCGTCAAGTACCTGCAGCCGGTCAGCGTTGCCCTAGGTGAAAGCTGGCAGACTCACCTGCTCCACCCCCTTCACCTCCGGGACGTAATGCATCAACATCCTCTCAATCCCGTTCTTCAAGGTCACACTGCTCGAGCTGCACCCTCTGCAACTCCCCTTGAGCTTGAGCTTCACCAATCCCCCCGTCTCCTCGTATCCTCGATATTCAATGTCCCCTCCGTCTTCCTGTATCGCCGGTCGGACTCTCGTATCCAGCAACTCCTTGATCATCCCCACCACTTCAGAGTCGGTATCCAATACCCGGGTATCTTCCGCGCCATCCTCCCCTTGTCCCTCCTTGAACAATGGTGCCCCGGATGAGAAGTGTTCCATCAAGATGGCGAAGATCTCGGGTTTGAGGATTGACCATTGCGAAGGCTCGTCTACGGAACAGGTGACGAAGTCGGGGCCGAACAGAACAGCGATCAGGCCATCAACGGTCAGGAGGCGGGTGGCGAGGGGTGAGGAGAGGGCGGAACGGAGATCCAGGAACTCGTGGGTACCACTTGTCGAGACCGTGACTCCGGGGATGAATTTGAGCGAATTGTCATTGGGTGTAGTCTCGGTCTGGATGAACATGGTGCGTTCTGCTTATATCAGGCAAGTGAACTAGCCATACGGCGGAATCACTCACTCTGTTGCCAGTTGGAAGGTCCAGCAGCAATCGGTCGTTTTAGATTTGTTCTCCGATTTGATGGGAAGACTGCGAGAGGTGGTGATGAAGCGGCAAATCGAGATCGACTGCTGCTGGAAAGAGACCTCATGCTGTGCGGCACCGGTCGGGGCAGCAGGGTTGAAGCCGCAGGAGTGGCCCGTGCCGTCAGCATGGACCGATGAGTGAAGAACCTGGTACGAGTCATGTTGATGGACAAAACGATCTGCTTCGTGCAAAGACAAGATTCAGGAAACGCTCTGACTAATCAAAGATACCTGACGGAGATCAAAGTATATCCGAACGTGGCATCTTTCGTCTGCCTTCCGGTTAAAAATGTTAGCCGGTCAATGGGTACAAGGTCGCGTTCAGCTGATTCCGCTAATGTCGGCGGGATTCCACAGCAGAGATATCTCCATTCTCTGACATAGATTGATCCTAACACCATGTCGAAGCTCGCCACGCCTTTCAACTCCCCTAAAGTCCTCCTTGCCCGACTCACCAAGCTAACCCAAACCATCCCCGGGCTCGATGCCTCTCTCATGCTCGCCCAATACTCTTCGCCCCTTGTCATCGCTTTCCTCCTCGGTCTTGCGAAGTTCCACGCTGCTCATCCGCGTATGAACACGAAAGGCCCTGCTGGAGCTGGATTGTTGAGCCTCGCGGAAGGATGGGGGAAGGCGGCTGTTAGTATCGGCGATGCGAGGGTGATCATGCGGGCTTTTGGTGAGTGAAGCTCCTTACCTCTTGTTCCGTGTCGTATGTGTAAACGCGGCCGTCCATGAGATTGAGCTGACCACTCGCCCAGGTCTCCTGCCGGTCATCCAGTACCTATTCGCCCTCCACCCACGACCTCTCGCGTCCCTCGCGTCTCTCTTAAACGTCACGCGCATCCCTACCTACCTCAATAGTCCCAAGGCTCTACCGACACTCCAGCTCGTCGCCCTATTGTGCTACTACCCGCTCGAGCACACCGCCTGGTTGGGTAGCAAGGGTGTCCTTCCCCTCACCTTGCGCGGTATGGGGATTGCCCAGCTGTTTAGCGTCAGGTTCTGGGCGTAAGTGCTCCCTCATCCTTCTTGGCAGTTGTAACGCTGACGGCAACGCTCCCAGGCTATACGTCATGCTCGAGATCTACAAGCTCCGTAACACGTATACCTCCCTCAATACCCGCACTCGCGCTCTCCGCGCCGCCAAGCCAAACGTCGACCCCACCGAAGCCGAAGGTTACGAGCTGCAGGAGTCCTCGAGCGCTCCGGTCGAGAAGGCCGCGACTTCGTCCGAGATCCAGACCGAGGAGGTGAAGACTCTGAGGAAGGATTGGTCGAACTGGAGGAATGCGGTCGTGGTCAATTCGTGGGCACTTGGTGTACTTCCGGTGATTGATCCTGGCTGACATCGTGGACAAAGGGGCTACGCGCCGCTGACCATGCACTGGTCGACGATCGGTGGTCTCTGGAGCAACCCGCTCTATACCGCTGTTTTCGGTACGATGGCAGCCGTTGGACAGCTGCGGACGCAATGGCAAAAGGAGTGAGCTTGATATACACGGGGATGCGGTATGTAGGTGGATCAGGCGTGGGCAGGATAATGATTTCGTAAGAGGTAGAAGGTTTCTCTCGGGATGTAATCAGGTTTCCCTCCTTCGGAGTGATTCCCGCAAGCACACGGTACTGGAGCTCGCTGTCATCCATGCTGACCCTCCTTTGAGCATGAGCAAGAAACAACGGAGCAAGCAGATAGTTCAACAACACACCAGACGTCTGTCGAACTCACACCTGTAGGTATCTCCTTTCATCCAGTCCGAGCATTCGCCATACTAGGACAAAGGACCGTCAAGGTGTACGTTACTTGGATTATCCCTTGTGGACTGTGAAGGCTTTCTTTCAAGGCTTCGCGACGTCCCCTATCACTGAAATCCTAAGTCCCTGGTAGGGCTAGCTACTGACCCTCTCTGATCATCTCGCACGTATCTACAAATCAGCTGAAGGCACAGTATGGACGTCAAGCAACTGACCGAGATGCGAGACCCCGTACAAGACAAGCTCGGCACCATCATCCCTTTCTCCACCCTCATCCCTTTCTCCACCCTCGACCCTCCGCTACCAATTGAGTTCCCGTGCGCCTTCGTCCTGGCGGTTGAGCATAACAAGCTGATCTCGTCCAGATGTCGACTTGCTTTCCACGGGGATGATCAAGCTCTACGGCATGTGGTCCGTGGCATTCCTCGCGACCTTCATGGCTGGGTATTTAGTGCGTCGTACACTCAATGTAGGCTGATTTGAGGGTAAGCTATGGGATAGCTGCCATAACCGCCATCAAGTGAGATCGCCTTCTTTGCCACCGTAGGGATGCACATGCTGATATCGCACAGCGCTCTCCCGACTTATCAAGCTTTCTGTGAGCTACATGTGAAGACAGGAGGGACCTCAAGCTGACCCTTGATAGTCATTCTGGACGGTCTTGGTGTCAGCACTTCCTGCCTTTAGCACAAAGATGTATTCACATTCGTTTGATAGGTCTCGACCGGGCTCGTGTTCTCCATATGGCCGATAGCAGCGTCCGCCACCTTCTGGCTCGGACCCATCCTCGTTCGCGACCCGCTTCCCTTGCCAGCTGTTCGCTGAGGATACAGTCTGATCACTTTGGTCGGCCCGGAGGGATGTTCATTTGCGCGTTGACCATCTCGCATCGACTCGAGGCGCTGATTTGCGCAAGAAAGGTTCTCTCATTTTCATCTTGGGTACTGCGTTGGTCGCCTTCGCAAGAAACATCGGGATGTTGCTGGCGGGACGCTTCATCCTCGGCGCAGGGGTCGGAATGATGCAGCCTGGTCAGTATTTCTCGTTGATCAACGAGAGAAAGGCTGAAGACGATGGGTGCGGACCAGCTGCACCGTCATACATCGTCGAGCTCGCTCCGCAGCAAGGCAGAGGGAGACTGGCTGGTGAGTCGGTCCCAAACTGCACATCGATGCGTTCGGCTGACCGGTGCCGATTCCGGACTGTAGGTCTTTTCAACGTGTAAGTGCACCACAAGGCCGCTCGTTGGGACGTACTCACCTGGACTGTCACCATTATCAGCTGCTGGGGTGAGTCGATATTGAGTCTCGTACGGCCTTTCCACTTACTTCCTCTTGGTCGTTGGCGCATGCTTCGCCTACGGCATCACGATCGGCACATGCAAGGTGAGTGAGGAGTCCGCGTGGAGCGTACCCATGGATGATGCCGGCCTCACAGATGAATACCGACTGGGCATGGCGGATACCAATGACTATGTGCGTGTTGCCTGTTTCATTTCTCGCCTCGAATGACCGAGACTTCATGAATAGTCAGCTACTGTTCCCGTGAGCCCAATGTACCCGAAGCGCAGCCTGATATCTAAGCGCGATTCTGGCTACGACGATCTTCTTTCTTCCAGAGTCACCCCGTTGGTAGGCCCAAGCCCGACTTTGAATCCTCTTATAAGCTGAAGCTCCGGTGTCGCAGGTTGTACGCCCATGGCTATCCGGAGCGCGCTCAACGAGTGCTCGAAAAGTATCATGGGAATGGCTTCCTCACCCCTGTGGTAGAGATGGAGGTGTTCTAGATGAAGGCTTCGCTGAACACCAAGCCGAAGAGATGGGGATATCGGGGGCTTGTCAGAAACAGAGCAGCTCGATATCGATTCATGCTGGGTCGGTCTCAATTCCATAGGACGCGTCGGTGGTACTGATTTGGCGACGATGGGGCATTGATGATGGGCATCTTTGGACAGGTTAGTGATCCCGCGAGAAAAGCGGATGACGCTTACGAGCATGGCTTCAGCTAAGCGGAAATGGACTGTGAGTAATCCGGTCGCTAGTATCAAGCTCACCTTGCAACCGGACTGTAGTTCACCTTTTGTGAGTGACGCTGGGACGTTTTGCATCTGCTCACCTGAAGCCTCAGCTTCCAGCTTTGTACAAGCAAGGTAGACGGTTTCGGAGCATTCTTTGCGCATCGAGCTGACACACCTCAGTCGGCGTGACCAGTGTCCGGTCTCAGCTTGTGATGACGTGAGCCTCTTCCTCGGGCGCATTGCTGTTATAGTCTCGTAGCGTCCGTCGCATGGATTGCCGGAGCTCTGGCAGGAACATGGGATATTGACCGCCTGGGCCGTCGCAAGGTACTCATTCTCGGCTCTTTCGGCTGTGCGATCGTCCTCGCCTGTGCCATGATTTGCAGCGCGAAAAGTCACGTTGGCATCGACGATTTTCGTGGTAAGGTGAATCACGCCGCTTCGAGAGGAGCGATCGCATTCTTGGTGATCTTCGGAGCGGTATATTCGTGGGGCTATCAACCACCCTTGCCGATCTACCCGAGTGAAGTACGTCGATGGAGCAGAGAGCGACAGGACTTGGTTGTATGGTCTTGACATTCAATCTGGCTAGTCAGTCAGAATCCCTGGTCGATGTGACTTTCCAGCCGATGTGCTCGTGTAGTATTACCGAACTATTTCGCGATCCCAGTTGGTAAGTGGAAGCAGGTGTGGACCCCATGACTTGGCTGACATGAGTTGATCACAGGCCTTGAAGAAGGTATGTTCCGCAACGCGGTCTCAGGAGGAGAAATGCGAGCTGACCATAAGTGACAAATAGATCGGTTGGTGTGAGTATCCCCAGCCCTCCCAGAGAGAGGCCAGCTGACCTTACCAAGGGACGTATCTCCCATTCATATGCTGGGACCTCGTTGAGACCGCCTCGTGGTACCTCTTCGCCGTGGAAACGAGGGGTCGAACGCGTGAGCTCCCAACCGTATCCGAAATCATAAGCTGAAGTCAGACCAGTCGAAAAGTTGGAGGAGGTGAGAGTCTTCCTTTGCAGTGTGAGCGTGAAATGACGACGGCGAAGGTCTTCAATGCCCCAAACCCGGTGAAAGCCTCGCGCAAGGCGCAGGGAACAGAGTCTTCAAGAGCATCAGCCTCGATCGAGGAAGCGAGATTGGGATCGTCGGAAAAGGTTCTCGTCGTTGACCCGTAGAGCTAACGCGTCCCTCACTCAATCTTGACGTGTCCTTCAGGATGGCTGACCGATCTTGGATATGTTGTAATAGCTTATGGATGTGTCGGATATGCATGGGGAATTGGGACCGTTCCAAGACCTCGGCGAGCTCCTCTTCAGCTTGACTTGTGACTATCTCGCTTGCACACCTAACCGTCTCGTCAGCCTCCCGCCATGCGACCAAAAGCCGTACAATGAGCCACTTTACTGACCTTGGTCGTGTTGTTTGGACCCGGACTCGCTGGATCGACCATCCTCACGACTCCCGCCCAGTCTCGGTTTTCGCTGTATCTGAGCTGAACACGGAGCCTCCAATGAGCAAAGGCTGACTTCAGATGTGAGTCACCGACCTGTCCGAGCCAAGAGTGCTGTTTCGTCCGCCTCAGTCCAACCAGTCGTGTCCCTCTTTCCACGTCCCAAGAATGGGGATTCTCGCCCCTTCTGACCTTTGCGATCATCCTTCCTCTTCTTTCTAGGCATTGAATCCTCGTCCTCAGATATGATGAGGTCCACGACGCCGTTCTCCGGTATGAATACCGCTGCGGCGTTCCCCTCGTCTCCCGGTCGACTCCTCACTGCTTCCTCTGCCTTCTCCGTCAGGTAGTCCAGCTCGTCGATATCAGCCGTCTTCAGCCATCCGACGTTGCTCTTCGAGAGGCGCCGCTCGGTCGTGAAGACGAATGGAGGACAGCAGGGGCGGCCGATGAAGAGGAATGACGAGTATTGCGGGGTAGTCGGCGGTGTCGGGAGGGCCTGCGCTTGATCCCTTTTGCACGGTGTATTTAGGGCGCCGGCCATGGTCTATCAGTCGTCTTCAAGCGGATGCCGCTGTAGATGTTAGACAATCTGATGATGAGATCAACCCTCATCGATCAAGACTATAGTCGGCCCTTGACGACCGGACACCAGATTCCCGAGGGGTGCTCTGGGCAGCGGAACGTCGCGAAAAAGATGCATTATCAGCTCTAGCTGCATTCTATCGCCAAATCTGTCGCCTCTTGCTTTTTGATTCAGATGACCGCCCCTGATGAAGGGAAAGTGTGATGGTGAGTGACGGAGCTTTTAATTTTAGCCAACACCGGCCGCCCCGCGAGGCACAAACGGTAAGTTACCTTATACTGAACCACTGTGGTTTCATGTTTCTTGTTTGACTCAAACGTAGTCGTACTTGGAGTGAGAATGTCATCATGCTCTACATCGGGATTACCTCGAGGTGAGCGCGCCGACATCGAAGCCTATCTTGCCAGCTGATATAACCCAGGCGTATCCATACCCTGCCTTCTTCCTCTTTCGCCCCCATCCCCCTTCCTTCCCAGCCCGATGGCGATGAGCTGCGCATTCCGCCAGAGGGTCACCAAATCCCCTTCACTCGCTCCACCTCCAATCACCTCCCTCCGTTCGAAGCTGTATGGGCGAATGCGAAATGGCAAAACCTGGTTCAGAAAGAGCGACTGGTAGAATGCTTGACTATAGACGGGGCGAGGGAGTTTGGTGATTGGCTCATCGGTGCTCGAGCCGCCAGAGGACGGAAGTTGGGAGCATCGCATGGTGAAGTCTGTCTCGGCACAATACAACGATGTCCATGGCGCAAGCAGATCATACCCAACCCCACCTCCAGCCACAGAAGGTGGGACCACCTCACGCGATGTCGAGCTCCCTAGGGTAGGCCCGAGTAAGGGCGAAGGCGAAGCGTTATACCCCTTGGCACCTGAAGACTTCTGGGAGCCCGAGATCCCGCCTTATGAGGATAGGTCCGCGTTTTTAGACCCACTCTCAACGCCCGAAACGGGTACGCGCACCGATGGCGCCGATGCAAAGCATATGGCGGCCACGTTGACGGTGGAGCTGGTGAGGCCCACACGAGTCATGCTGGAATTGACAAAGACGAGCATGGGGATCTGGCAACATGGTCGAGGAGGGACGAGGACGAAGATGGAGACACACACATACGTCGCCATTACCAGCACAGTTCGATCGCGGGAGGAAAGACCTTTACAGCAAGAGCATCGGTTTCAGCCGAGCTCCAGCACCCGGGACCAGCCGATGCAGATCGAGGAGGCGAACGCAGCACCTTTGCCACGCTTTACGATACTGCCTTCGCAAGCCCCACCGCCTGATCCCGTCACCCAGTTGCCTGTCCGCGCCACATTCGGAATGCGAAACGGATCGAGGCATACACCCACCGAGGAAGTCATGGCTTTTGACCTGTCTCGATCCCCCAAGGGACAAGGACCGATCTTCTTCAACCGCGATGGGACAGTCACACTGCAGGGTCCGGCCAAGGGCGGTGTTGACGGGCACGGGAGGTCGCTCGATGTGCATGAGCTTCTCAAGACCAAGGACTGGAGTCGGACACCGTGAGGATCGATGGATCTTTGACCTCAGAGTCTGAAGACCATAGGTGAGTCCTCGATTACGGCGTAGCTCATTTCCAGTCGGTCTGGTCATGCAGTACCCGCATCAGTGCTGCCTATGGTGGGGCAAGGAGTTGACGCTCATTTACAATGCACACTGTGGGGCTGTGAGTGTCTCCTCGCTACAATTTATCGCTCATTCTCCCCCAGACCATCCATAAGCATCCCGACATATTCGGCGTGTCAGGTCCGATCGCCTGGGCTGGTGATCTGGCGTAAGGAGATCAAGCTGACCCAGCCGTAGAAATATGGAGCTCGATCGGACCCCTTTCCGAAATAGCCCTCGGTGGCACGCCGGTCTACAAGGAGGATGGTGCGTCCGGGATATCCTGACAGACTGACTGAAACGCAGATCTGCTCCTGTTCAAGGAGCTTCCGCATCAGGGCACGGGCACGTTCGAGGTGTATCACAGCTGGATGTGGGTGCCGGTGCTGCAGGAGGACGGATCTGTCGGCGGTTTGTGGAATGCGACGATCGAGATGACGAAGAAGGTTGTCGCAGAGAGGCGATTGGCCACAGTTCGGCAGATGGGCGAGAGGACATGTGAGTGCATCAGCGCGTTTCATGACTGATGTCGAAGCCATCGCTAGGACCATGCGGGAGTTTGACGCAGCCGTGATCGAAATCCTTTCTGGAAATGCGAGGGACGTTCCATTCGGGCTACTTTACCATGTCGACACTGCCTCTTGTAAGTGTGTGTGAGAGGCCCCGGCTGACAAGGTAGCCGACAAGGAGAAGAACCAGACCGCTACTGCGGCTCAACCCGTCAAGACCGATGCTCTCGGTCAGACCGTCAACTTACAGCTCGCCGGCGCTGTGGGTGGGCCCGAAAATCATTCTTCGGCCCCAGCCCAGATCAGCATCACGGTGTCAAGCCGGGTTCGGGATGGTCGTCCCAGCGTCCCCGGTCCCTTCTCGCACAACATCACCAATTCCCCCACCATGTCCGTCTTCTCTACCCTCTCCGGACCACCGGCTATCCGCTCGTCGACGCCGTCGGACGACCTCGATATGAGCCCAGCAGACCATTGGCCGATCAAGGAAGCCTTACAATCGCGTCGGGTGGTCCTGGTCGAGGACTGCTCCGCACTGATGGACCACTTCCTGGTGAGGGTCTGGGACGAGCGTCCCAATGCCGCGGTCATCGTGCCAATAGCGAACAATTCGGACGAAGGGATACCGGGGGCGGTCATGGTGATCGGGTTGAGCATAAGGCGACCGTTCGACGACAAATATCAGTCTTTCATACACGTACTCCGCCTTTAACTCGCGTCTGGGATAGCTGCAGTCAGGTCGTACGAGGCTGAGCGGCAAAGGGTAGACGATCCGGCCGCGCTCGATCCGGCGAAAAGTTTGCTCTTCTCGAATGTCGGCCACGAACTACGAACACCGTTGACACTGGTTGCTGGACCATTGGACGATCTTCTTGCTGAGACCCCGGAAGGATCGAAGAAGCAGATGCTTGTGATGGCTCGCCGAAACGTGCGACGCCTAACACGCTTGGTATACACTCTTATGGACGTCAGTCGATTAGAAGCCGGGAGGCTTAAGGGCACGTTCCGACCGGCAAATCTCGGAGTCGTGACGAGAGATCTAGCTGGGCTCTTCCGTGGCGCCATCGAAAGAGCCAAGCTCCGATATATCGTCGAGTGTGATTTGACACCGCGGAACGTCTACGTGGATCCTGACCATTGGGAGAAGATCGTGTTCAATCTCATCGGCAATGCGCTCAAGTACACGATGCGAGGCTTCGTGCATGTGACACTATCCTACGAGCAATCCGGGGTACTCTTGTCGGTCAAGGACTCAGGTGTCGGGATCCCAATATCCGATCTCGGTCTTGTTGGGGAGCGCTTCCACCGCGTTCAATCCGTCAGCCGATCGCACGAAGGGACCGGTATCGGATTAGCACTGATCAAGGAACTGATCAAGATGCATGGCGGGGTCCTCGAGATAGACAGTAGCACGACTTCAGAATCGATGGACGGGTCTCATGGGTCTACCTTTAGAGTCAGAATACCCCTCGGGTCCGATCATCTACAGCCGACGCCATCGATCGAGAATTTTACGGAGCAGGCACGCAAACGACCTATAGCCAAGGCATCGTCGACGAGGCCATGCAATGGAACAAGGATCGGGAGACCAGCAGCATCGATTCGTCTAGCGATTCTGGATTGCACTCCGGCGATTCGTCTGGTCAGAGCTCGCGGGGTATGGATCCGCGCACCCTGTACTTCAAGAATGAGGACATCATATTGCTTGTTGATGACTCTTTTGACACTAGACGATACATGCGGTCGATCTTCGCCCCCTTCTGCACACTTATCGAGGCGAGAGACGGACAAGAGGCCTTCGACCTTTGCCAACAGGGGACCCCGGTTCTTGTCATTTCAGACGTGATGATGCCCATCCTCGACGGCTTCGGGATGCTGGATACGACAGTCGCCTCGGTTGAGAACGATACCTGTCATTATGCTGACAGCACGAGGTGGCGACGAGTCGAAGGTCGATGGTTTGCTGGCTGGTGCAGATGATTAGTTGGGCAAACCTTTCAACGCTCGAGAATTGATCGCGCGAGCACATATGCAGCTTCAGCTTGGGAAGCGGCGGAGAAACCTGGAAGACGCATTCGAGAAGCGGACTGCGGAGTTTCGCGAATATTCGCCCGAGGAATCTTCCGCGGCGACGAGTCCGGAACCCCCACGTTCGCAAATAGCGAAATATCCGGTTATCCACAAGGTCAGGTCATCACCAGCTGGGGCGATTACATAATGGAACCTCATCGCCGCGAGGTCGCATTGTTCTGGGAACAGGTTTATACAGGCGATCTTACAACGCAGACGGCGGAATGGCAGTTCACGAACGGGCAATGGGTCACTGTCAAGATCATCCGTCTGGACAAGGCTGCCCCGGGTCTCAAAGCCATCCTTGGCTGTGTGACGGATATCACAGTTCGCAAGCTGCACGAGGAATCCCAGCTGCTTAGATTTGTCGAGGCGGAGCAGCGTCGGGTGGAAGCTGAGGAGGCCAAGCGACAACAGGAGCTCCTAATCGACATCACTTCGCATGAGATACGGAATACTATCAGCAGTCTGATGCAGTGCTCGAGTCTCGTCAAGACCGATTTGCTATCGCTGCAGGAACAGCTTGAAATGGTCATGGAGCGACATGCAGCCTTCTCGCCGACTAAACAGCTCCTTACGACGATCAACGAGGATCTGGAGGCCCTGGAGAGCATCTACCATTGCGGGCTTGCACAAGAGCGAATCAGCAATGACGTGTTATCGCTCGGCAGAATACAGCTGGATATGCTGCAGATGTTCGACGTCGAGATCGACCTGCGGCAAGAAGCGCAAAAAGTTGTCTCGATCTTCCAGAACGAAGCCCGGATGAAGCGGATAGCTTTGTCACTCGTGATTGGAGAATCCATCACTGCGATCAAGACGGATCCTGTCCGCTTGGGCCAGGTCGTCGGAAATCTCCTGTCGAACGGTATTCGCTTCACCTCCAATAGCAATATACGCCGGATCGAATTAAAATTCGACCTCAGCTTCGACCCGCCCTCGGACTCGAACTGCTTGATGCCTCGCTTACCGGATCCCCCTCATGCGCTGAAGGATGACATCCCCGTTTACCTCTACGTCGCGGTCACGGATACAGGACCAGGGCTCACGCCGAAGGAGCTCGACATGCTGTTCCAGCGGTTATCGCAGGTGTCTCCAAAGACACATACTGTCTTCCGTGGATCCGGCCTCGGTCTCTTTGTGTGCCGGAAGATCACCGAGCTCATGGGAGGCCGCATCGAGGTCGCCAGCGAGCATGGCCAAGGCAGCAGCTTCCGCCTCTTCATCACCGCTCACCTGCCAAACGCAAGAGCGGTCGTCCGACGATATGAATACTTCTCGCCCACCTATGAAGAAGCGCGCCTCTGGCAAGCTTGGCTTATCGGACCCAAGCCGCATGTCTTGATCGTCGAGGACAATCGGATAAATCAGACTGTTCTGATGCGTCAGCTCCGTCACGTCGGTTTGACCTGCGAGGGTGAGTTTCGTTTTCACCAAGCATGAAAAGCCGAGGCTGACGAGATGCAGTTGCGAGCAGTGGCTTGGAAGCGCTTGAAAAGATCCGAAAGGTGACTTCGGTGAACGGGACGCCCCAAGGTCAACCGTTCGATTGCGTGCTCATGGATCTTAAGATGCCAGGTAATTGGGATCGAGGGGGGTCCTGGCGATTTCCGCTGATTTCAGTATAGTGATGGACGGCTTGACGGCGGTCAGGCTCATCCGTGAGGAGGAAGCTGCGGGGACATGATCACAGAACCTGGTCATTGCGCTTAGTAAGTCGAGCTCTCATGTAGTAAATGGCATGCTGATATTTGCACAGCTCGCAATGCTCGTCAAGGGCAGATCGACGAGGCTAAGGCGAGCGGAATGGATGAGGGTGAGTCTGAAGTTTGGGGCATTAAGCATAGGCTGACGCGATCTTCGCAGTCGTCATCAAGCCATATCGATTAGTGAATTTGCATCCCAGAATAATCTTAGCCCGCTGATATCTCGCAGGACGATCTGCTCCAAAAGATCGAGGAGATGACCAAGATTCGAGCGGCGAGGGCGATGGCAGCGCCGGCGACCCCCCATGCGGCGATGTCATCGAATTGGGGGATGAGTAGGTGGTCTGGGAAGTCTTGAGGGCGCAATGGCTGAACGAGTTGTAATTGCATTGCATGGGTATCGATGCATGGGTATCGATGCATGGGTATCGATGCATGGGTATCCGGTTTTCTAGCTTTCAGAGGACTTCTGCCCAGCCGAGCTTGATCCAGCGGTCGACCAGTCGATATTTCACGAGATGGGTTGTGCCTTTTGCAAGGGCAGCGCGTTCCCCACTGCTCCATCGTTCAGGGTGAGATCCCTCGTAAAACGATAGCGAGCACGTACCCCTCAAGCGTGATCTCGCCGCAGTCCTTCCGACAATAGATCAACACCGGGACGTTCCGATTCGGCTTGGTCACTGGCCCCTCTCAGTCCACAGATCTACCAAAAGACGAGGAGGCGTACCCATAGATAGACCATCACCGTAGGTATCGTCCGTCTTTCGCAACCACTCGGGTAAGGAGTCAAGCGCCGAGTGATGGAAATGAGTATGCAACAGCTCAGTATACCTGCTCACTCAGCATCTGCGCTTTCTCTACTGATTGGACATACCGTCTCGCATGACTCAATTCCGCGCCAGATAACAACGGATGAACAGAGGGAGTCGACGTCATCCAGTACGAATATCTCTCCACCTGTCCAAAGTCCGATCAGCTGGAAGGAATGGGTAAGGCTGAATGACGGTGGTGTGGGAGTGTAAGGCTGACTTTTACGAGCCGAGTGCGAACGTAAGATCGGATGAGGAACTTGACTCGCTCCATCTCGGTTTGGACGAGGACGAGCTTGAAATGTTCTTCTTCGGATGTTTGAGGGTCGGATCGTAGGGTTTGGAGCATCTTTTGCTGGGGGGGTGGGGTGGGGTGTTGGCGTTGTCAGGTGGAGGTAGGCCGGTCAGATAGGGTTGGGTGGGGCGAGAGAAAGTCAGATGCAGAGGAGACAGGAGAATGTGGGTCAGCTGGATGCCAAGGAGAATGATTCGCAGATAGAGCCATCAGAGTTCAAAACAAAGACCCGAGCCCGAGCATAGCAGCTAGGGAGCAGACCTTCGCCGAGAAAGGGAAGAGTCAAGGATGAGAGCACCCACCTGCTGCTCCAGCTTATCCATCAACGAATCCACCAAATCCCCTTCCCATCTCATAACCTCCACCGTTCCCCTCTCCCTCACCCATACCCTACCCATCCTCCTCACCTCGTCCAGCTCTCCCTCATCCCCTTCCTCTTCTAGTCCCAAGACCCCGTCCTCATCTCCGAGCTTGGACTCTTCCTCGAGGATCGATCGGCGTTCAGACTTGCCGTTGGGGGAGACGGAGGCTTCGAGGCGGGATAGGAAGGAACGCGACTCGGAGGCGATGGAAGATCCGCGCTCTGGTAGACGGGATGAGGAGGCTCGGGCATTGGCGTCGCCGAATGAGAATCGGGTGGGGATGGTCGGAGGGAGGGCGGGGAAGTCGTCTTCGTCTTCGTTGTCGAAGGAGGTGGACATCTGGCAAGTGCTCGTCAAGGCGTATGAAAAAAGAGCTCCTGGCAGCTCAGACAGGACGAGCCAGTGAACAGCAGGAAAAAATGAACGATACCCGGAGAACGCGGTATATGACTTCGTCAAAGTCGCCGCTTCGACTGTGATCTTTCAGCCGGTCAAATCATGGCTCACAATCAACCTATGAGCGACCTGCATGGCATTGCAAGCTCGACATTCAGATTCGTACCATACATCTTAACACAGCTCCCCTAGTCCCTATAACCCTTAGACTTCGTACTCCCATCATCTTGAGCTGGTCCATCGATGCCAAGCTTCCTGAAGCGCTCCTTGATCCAGTCTTTGGCCTCCTCACCGGTGGAATGCTCATACTCCTCAACGGAAAGGGGCTTCTCGGCGTGTGGCGTGACGCGGAGACCGTGGCGCAGCGAGGGCTTCAATGGGTCAGCGAAACAAACGGAAGGAGCTGGACCGCTCACATAAGCATCGAAGGTTGCCGAGTGATTGACAACGCGGTTGTCCCAGATCGCAACGTCGCCTGATTCCCACCTGAAGCAAAATCAGCCTGAAACTACTGAATCTACGATTCATATACCTCCAGCGGCAAGTCGCGTCGGTCTGCTGAGCAAAGCAGTCCTTCAGGAATCCCAGAGTTGCATCGCTCTCCGCCTTCGGCACACCCACAAGCCTGGTGACGAAGCCGGGGTTGACAAAGACGGATTTGAGACTGGTGACGGGGTGAACGCGGACGACGGGATGGGTGGTCTCGATTGGCTCGCGGCGGGGAATGGCGGTGGTAGCGTTACGAGATGCGGCCTGGTTGAAACCGGTATGCAGGGCGGAGAGGGATTCAAGATAGAGCTGGTAGGGGCGGGAAAGGGAGGAGTAGACAGCGTAGCTGGAAGGCGTCAGTGAGGGTTTTAATTTTTGATAATGCGCCTACCCCGAAGACCAGAGTGTGTCGTTGCCGACTTCTGGGGTGGTGAGGAGGCGGAGGATGGTCGCGCCCGGTGGTTGGACCTCGTAGGTGACATCGGAGTGGAAAAGCTCGGCGCGGGAAAAGGCGTAAAGGTCAGGACGGGAGTTCTTGTCTGCATAGACGACTATGATGAATTAGCTCGGCACCTGATCATCCTTCGAGGGAGCTCACCGACAACGTCGTCCAGATCACCACGGCGCGGGACAGCGTACGTGGCATGCTTGTGCAGGGGGCCGAAGTGTCGTCCCATGTCACGCTGCGCCTCGATGGTCAGGGAGTGCTGCTTGCGGAAGACTGGGGGGTGTCAGCGTGACTTTCATCGATGCAAGTCGACACTTACAGACGACGCCACGCTGAGCAACAAGGAGCGCACTGGCCGCAGGTGACAAATCAGCTTCTCCCACTGACCCCACTCCGAGCTGTACTCACAGATCATCTTTCTCCTCATCGCCAAGATCTTCGAGCTTCACACCCCCTTCAATCACTGTCCCAACGCAGATCCCAATATCCTTCACCCTTCCGCCTCGGGCCTCCACGAATGCTCGCAAGCGGGAGCAGCCTGGGTCGGCAAAGTGGCCGCGGTCGGTAATGTCGTACATCGGGAGAGGGGGATCAGAAGTGAGCCGCTTGGGGTTGTGGGCTGCACTCGTCAGCAAGATTGGCCAAATGCAAGGCGAAGCTCCAATCGGCTCTGAACTCACGGAGGAGGTCCGAGTATGGGTAGTTCTCACCGGGGCCATTGCCAAAAGCCTCGCCCTGCTCGCCGCCATCAGTCGCGTGACCAGCGAAAAAACGGCCATGTGATACTCACGACGTAATTAAAAGGGTCAACGAGCACCGGCTGGTTCTTAGGCTCATCCCTCTTCACGCTTTCTACCTTGCCATTCGGGCGAGAAATGCCGTTGAGCTTGAGCCGGTGTAGCGACGATTCCGGTTGAGGTCCGTTGTTCTGGAGGAGGGTAGCGGTGATGGTCATAGCCCCGAAGTCAAGTCTTCTTGACCCTCTACTCTCGTCCCCTTGGAGAAAGCTACGTGGAAATTTATTACAAGGTGAGAGCCGTCTGTCAAGCGGCAGTCCACTCACATGGTACCCCTGGTCAGGAAACCAGAAAAGGTTGGTCGTGTGACCGACTTTGAGTGAATTCGTGAGTTGGACGGGAAAAGAAGGCTCAGCAATGTCTTCTCGATTTGGCTCTAGTAATATCTATACGACAAAAAGAGAAGTCAAAACTGAGAGTATGACTTTGAGTGGAAGGATTCAGAGTCTTCTATTATGGTAAAACCATGGCTTGAAGAAATTCTCGTCCATGATCCAGGCACACTTCCGCAGGATCTCAAGCCACCATGTCTGAGCATCAAGTTGAAACGCCGAAACTCCGATCCGCCGAACCACCTCTTTTGCCCAGCTAGCACCAAGACAAACCTCCCGCTATCCGCGTAAACGCTTCTGTATCCCGTGGCGGAATCTCGCGAGCCTCATGGCGAAGGAGAAGAAGGACATTTTGAAGCTCACGTATCTCCTGTCCCGTCTGCTTGTTGGCTGGTGGCCGGATGGGTCGAAGAGGGGCGTACAAGCGGCGCGAGATGCAACTATCTTATAGCGACTGGTGAGGACTGAGGTCATTGTTGGATGAGTCGGATATGGGACAAGAATTCAGATCCATGCTCTGGGAACATGTGGTCGATACCGACGGATAAAGATCATAATGAATTGTGGGCAGAATGCCTCTGCAATCGATGCGGCTCAACTGGAGGGAATCCGCGTCGGCAGCCAGTCTGAATAGGTGAGACCAGCATATGATGGACTCCCTATCCTCCGTTCTCTCCCGATGACTGTAGTGCGATCCCGACCAGGCGCTATGAGAAAGCACGGATGTTGTATTGCCACTCGTTGAATCGCCGAGAGTACCATGTTTCAGGCGAATGAGAGCAGTGTGGCACTTCCCGCGATGGAACCCCCTTTCGCATTCGCATCAGCGTACTCGCTATACTCTCACAGGTATGAGGTCACCATACTCCCAATCATCAGGACTCATCTTAGTCAGTGAATGAAGCGAAGATTCAAGGACCTGTCACTGACGCAGTCCAGGAACAAGACTCATGAGTTGACAACTCTCCAACGGATCCCCCTATTCACCTGCAAACACCCCTCTCGCTCACGCCACATACCACCCCCCGACCCCGCTCACCACCCCGTCATTCTCGGCGACCAGCTTTCCAAATCCTCCCTACCCTCTCCACCGCCGTCGAACCAGATGAGCGTATCTGAACGCTCCGCCTCATCCGGACCGCCACCAGCCATCATCCCCGACGAATCCCGAGATATCCCATCGCTCCCTCGACGTGTATCCCTGCAAGCGAAACGGGGACGAGACGGGTACTGGCAGCTTGTCCAGGATCAGGTACAGGAGGATGAGGTGGTGATGAATACACCTGCGCCGACGGGTAGTGGGATCAGTCTCGTGTTCAAGATGCCCCCTGGCTCTGCGGTTGGAGGCAGTCGAGCGACCAGCCCGGCGAGTACGGCGGGGTCAAAGACGAAGCGGAGTATGGAGTGAGTGTATTTATATATCTTGCATAACAGTGGCTGACTCGTCATTCAGCGGACCCATCAATACAAGTCGCTCCTCTCGAGCTCGAGGATTCTCGCCCAACCTCGCCCAGTCAGACCCCATGTCCATGGAGACCTCTCCCGCTCCCATGAGATCCCATCCAAACGGCTCCCTACCGTTCGAACCCACTGCCGGAGGAGCGGCTCTGTCCATCTTCGCCCCTCCACCTCCTTCAGACGCTCTCCCAGAAGCATTGCAAGACGTCCTTGGCTCAACTAGTAGTCAGGAGCGGGTCCGAGATGAGGACATGATGATGCGAGAAGCGGCGGACGGGTTCGATTCTCGTTTGCGACCGACTCGAGGACGGGATTCCGGAGTCCGGACGGGTGTGTCGGCTTCTGGGAAGGGAGTGAAGGTGGGGACGGCGAAAGTGGGGACAGTCGCAGGACCGAAGAAGAAGCCCAAGGGGAAGGCCGAAGTGGATGTCGTAAGTAAGATTGTGCGATACAGTGCATTGCTAACGAGGGTTTCCATCAGCCGAACCAAGACTTCTGCTCCGCCTGCCGAGGGATAGGAAGGTTCCTATGCTGTGATGGCTGCCCTCGATCATTCCACTTCATGTGCCTCGAACCTCCCCTCCGAATCGATGAGCTCCCCGAGGAGGAGACGTGGTACTGCAAGAAGTGTCGCTCAGAAAGAGTACTTCATCACATCCATCCTTTCGTCCAATACATGCTGATCTATCGTATAGGTCAGAGAGAGCCCGCAGGATTCGCCATCTAGGGACATCAAGCCTATACCTGCCGTGTTCAAGCAGTTGTCCAAGCGGCTCGATGAGGATAACCCAGTGCAATTCAAGCTTCCTCAGGATGTACGGCAGTTCTTCGCGGGTGGTGAGCTCATGTGACGGCACACCCGCCATGTACTGACTCTGGACAGTGGCAACGGGTCCAAGAGGGGATTACGTGGATGCTGAGGCAGCGAGGACAAAGTACGAGTATGTGATCACCTAGCCCATCTTTGGCTTCGAGACTGACAATCGTCGTAGTCGGAAAGGCTTCCAGGAAGAGCGAGACGGCACACGGTTGCGCGATGGCAAAGCCCGACCTGTAGCTTGCTATGCCTGTGGTGGCTCCTCCATCCCTCTCCGATCTCTCACCACCGATCCCGGATCTTCCTGGCGACAGATCGTCTCGTGTGACTACTGCGCCTTGCACTGGCACTTGGACTGCCTCGATCCGCCTCTCGCGAGCATGCCCAACTCTGGTCGGAAGTGGATGTGCCCGAACCACGCTGAACAGGTCATGGTGAATTATTTCGGCCCTTGAGGCTCAACATCGCTCACGGGAAGATGCAGACTCGGCGGCGGACACTGCGGAATAAACTAGAGACAGTCGATGTGGAATCTCAAGGACAGCCGAACAACGGGAATATCTGGGTGGTTCCAGACGGGGAGGCACGACCCATCATCGAGTACGAGGACTTGATCATCAACAAGAGAAAGTATCGGGTACCGGAGAAGATCATACGGCTCGACTTTTGGGAGAAGCTGGGACTAGGCAAGGGGTATGTGGGAGTCTCATATGGCTGCATGGCGAAGCTGATGGAAGGGTTTGGTAGGAGGACAACGGCGCCGGCGAAGAGTCTGGGTGGAGGGTTCCGGCGGCGAGGAGAGAGCGAGTCGTCTAGCCTTACCAGCCTCGAATCGGAACCCAGCGAGAAACCAGTCTTGGAAGTAAGTTTGCCCTTCGAAGGAAGGGATTTGATTGACGGAGACATTGCAGCCATCACAAGAGGACCTTGAAGCCGCCAATCTCATTCTCGACCTCCTTCACCCGCATCCACCTCCAACCCTCAATGGTACCATGGCGGATCACCCACCTCCGGAACATCTCCAACACCCAGATCCAAATGCGCCGAGAAAGATCATGCTACGAGTGACGAAGCCCTCTCCGATTCCTTTCTCCCGTGACGCCAAACGGGATCGTCTAAATCTTACTCCTTGAGATCTCAAGGAAGGCAGGTTGGGTCTTGCAACTGGCGGACAGCAGCAGATATCGCAATGCATGATATGTAGTGTTCGGGAAGAAGCGTTAATTCAGATCTATGTCGTCTACATTTCTACTTCATCGCCCGCATCGCCAGTTCGAACGCAACGAAAGTCGCACCATTCGCGAATGGCGACCTGACGCATCGTCAGCTCCATCTCGACATGAAATCATGTCGCCCTTGACCCACCTGATCAACGTCGGTCCCAAACCCCCAGTAAACCCCCTCCATCCCTGCCTCCTCCAAACTTTCCTCGCGCAATCCACCATCCCCGAATACTCCCTCTTCTTCGGATCCAATGAATCAGTCTGTAATTTACTCTTGATAACGTCCACCGGGTATATACTGCACCACACGCTCTCAGCTGATGACTGTGTAAAAGATGGAGGATCGACCCACCTGGCCCAAAGACCGTACCCCGCCGCTGCACCGTAGGTCACCGCCCAGACCGGCGAGATATCTTTTCGCCTCACGCCAGTTGTCCGGATATGTCGCTGGACTAGCCATTCATATACCAGGAAATAAGACCTGTCCCGATTGATATCTTAGCACCACCGTTCCAGCAAGGAAACGCTAGGTAGAGCTCACCCGTAGCCTACGCCATCACGCCACATCGTCGATACCTGGCCTTTGAAGACACCTCCTCTTCCACCCGCTCGATAGAGCTTGACCGCGCAGTCCAGCGGACCATTATAGAGCTTGGGCGTGACGTTGGGCTGAGTCTGTAACCCTGATCGTCCCCCATGTCAGCTAGAGGGGGATGGGAGGGAGGGTGGACAGACGGATCCGGATATGTTCGACGGGGTTGGCGACGATCGTGTTGGCTACACCTGCGATCGCACCTGAGACCCAGAGTTCGCCTAGAGCCCAACGAGCTCACATCAGCTCCATGATAGTCTGCGGGAGATATGGAGATGAGAGAAAGAGCGGGATGTACCGAGGTTGAGCTCCTGACCGACTCGTTTCCGGGATGAAAAGAATCGCTTGACGTATTCCAGCGCTCCGAATTGGATGGATACGCATGCGCCTGGCTCCCCATCAGTCTTCCCTTCCTTATCTCGAATCAAACTCATACTGACCGATCCCAAGAAGCGGAGTCAAAGTGCCCTATACTACTCGGTCAATCCGATACATCGTGCTGGATTGGGGGTGACCGACCTTGTAGAACCCCAATGGTCCCTCATTCTTGAACAGCAGCTTCGCACAGTCCAAGGGCGAAGCGTATGTCCCAGGTGAAGCGGTCTGCACCCGGACTTTGACTATGTCGAAGGGCTGATCATCTTAGCTTTACTTTGAATAAAGGAAATCAAGGTCTGGATATGGGTTGACTGACTTGACCGACAAGGACTTGGGCTATCCCGCCAATGGATCCGCTGACCAGGTCCTTCTCCGTCTGGATGAGACCTAAACCCGGCGTGCCCCCTGGCGGGGAGAGGAGCTCGGACATGAGCCGCTGAGTCAGGCGTGGTCTTTTACCTGTTAGACGAGCACATTTTGACTTCGGACTGGACCTCCACAAAGATCAAAATTCTGCCACGTGGGGCCAAGATACACTTGATAGACCATCTACCGCCCTTCCCACGTGCCCCCGCCCGCCGCCCCCTCCTTCTCGCCTTCCTCCCTCCACACCTTGTGTCAATCTCATTCTCCTTCCCTGTCTTGCACCGCCCCATCGAGCCTTCTCACAAGCCCGTCGCACCCTTCGCGGCCAAGGCCCACACCCTCAATTGCTCCCACCCGGCAGAACCTGGATCGTTGAAAGGGGTAAGATCCAACCCTTGGAGGTCCGACAGAGCGGGTTCCGGCGCAGCCGAGATGTCGGTATCACCATTGCGCGGCACCGATGGCTCTTTGACGAAGCTGTCGAAAAAACTTTCGCCGTTGGACTCCGAGGGGTGCTGGTCGAGCGACGGTTGCGCGAGACGTTGATGCTGTTGCTGAAGAGCTTGGAGGATCCGCTCGACATCGCCCGAATTGAGCGGTCGAGACAGGTCGATCAGATTGCGACTCGATGCTCCCTCACTGAATTCAGGATCGCCTCCTCGCTCGGCTTTCTGTTTTCGGATGAAGGTGAAGAGTTCGGGAGGAACACCAAGACCGAAAGGATTCGCGGTGTTCGACGTGGCGGAATATGCACTGGGCGGGCTATCTCCAAGTGGCGGGGCTGCTTGTGACGGGCCGCTAGGTATATCACCTTGGTTCATACCCAAAAACAGATTGAACGGGTTACTCTCGCCGTACTCGCGATTGGCGTCCCGCTTTTCGAATGACTCAGAAGCTGACGCGGCGCCAGCGTAGTCGCTTGGTCCGGCTACAGTGTTGGCTAAGGGGGTGTCAGAGATACCCATCGACTGGGCGAGAAAGTCGTAGAAAGCCTGAGACTGATCTTCGGGCGCATTACGGGACGAAGCTGATGATTGCGGGTTTGATACGCTCGGGGCGGCATCCTCGTCGTCGCTTCCGTTTGATAGAGCAGTAGACAACTGGAGAGATTGCTGATCGGCCGTGAGCTGATTGAGGTACGCCATGAGGTCGTCGCCGCTCGCCAGCTCGGACCAGTCCATGGTGGGATCGAGTCCGGTAACAGCGAAGGCATCAAACGGAACACCAATTTGAGGATCGGCGAACTCCTGGGGAACATTAAAGTTCGATATATTCGGAAGATTCTGAAGCAGCGGATTCGAGTTCAGACCCATCGCGGCCGAGCCGGGACTCGCTGTTCTCGAAGGATGATCCAAGAATTCGGAATGCTTCGCGTCATTGTACGAATGTACATTCAGGTTTGATCCATTCGCCATCGTTGTTCCCTGGCTTGGCGGTTTCGGCAGGATCGGACGTGGGTGAGGGTGATGAGGAGCGGTGTGAAGCGCGAGAGTCTTGCTTGCGGCTTTGCCAGTGGACGCGGATCGAGACGTCGCGAAGGTCACAGTAGTCGCACGGCGACCGCCCGCATTATGTCCGCCGTTAGGGTGGAGATGACTCCGAGATGTGGAGGAAGAGCGTCTCAGAGCTGGGGCTGTACTTGGCGTGGTCGTTCCGGAAGCATGAGGCGAAGACTGGCTCGACGAGTATGGCGCTAGATTGACATGCTCGGGTGGGATTACAGGCCCGTTCATCCCGATCGTCGACATCACCAATGACGGTCTCCGCGCATCTACCTCCGACGGTCCGCCCACACAGCACGAAGCTCCGGCCGCTGGATCGTCGCTCATTCTCGCATCTCCGTCCTCGTCACAAGCACAACGAATGCAGCAACCGCAGCATTCTTTCTCGCACGCGCATTGCCCGGCAGCACATTGGCATCGGCCGTTGCAACATTCGAGCGGTTTCAGCTGCACCAATCCCATCGTCCTGGCAGCATCGTCGCTGACATGCAAGGCTGGCGGGAGGACACGCGTATCATGACCGTTGAGATCGGAACCGTGTTTAGGGCGGGCTGGATGAGGGACGTTGGCTGCCGCTAGAGAGAGAAGGTGCCCAATCGATGTGATACCGGAAGGTAACGAGAGATGATCCGCGCAGTCGAAGTTGCTCTTGCAGCTCTCCCCGCAAGCGCCTTCATGTTGGTGTCCGTTCTGGTCGATCCGACTCTGCACGTCATGCGTAGCACACCCCGGACATTCGCAACCATCGCCGCAGGTACACGCGCCAATGACCACATCTTCTGCCGTCGGAAATGCGAGGGTAGTGTCCAGCTCCATCGGCTCGATCTTGACCCCACCATTTTCCGCCATCTCGTCAAATGTTTGTATGCCTGGCAAGCCGAGAGCGGACCTCGGTATCTCGCTCACAACAGTTCCATCCTCGTTGAAGACCGCACCGAGAAAAGTGTTCATGTCGGCTAGAGGCCGGATCTTAGGCGGTGGCGGACGAGGTGACGCGGACATACTGGCCCAACCGGACGGTCTACTATTCAAAGGCGATGTGCTCTCCCGACGAGGCCCGAATTTCGGCGTGACTTGACCGCTAGTAGTGTACGGAGAGTACAGCTTGGTCTTGTGGACGTGAGGCGAGGTGTGAGCGGGATGATGCATGTTTTCGGGGCTGAGATATGAGTTCGAGGGATCGAGCCACAATTTACGCGATGGATCGGGATGCGTCGAAGCAGTCGGGCCAGAACCGCTATCGGAGGCTGAGGATTCGGGTGGACTGCTCGTCGTTGTCGCCTTGGACTTGAACATCTCGATTAGACTTTCGGTCATGGCATGGCCAGCAGTATCGCGATGTGCGGGCGTTTGCAGACCGCTCGATGGGGAAGGAGGACGACGTGGTTCGCGTGTTGGTTGGCAGCACTTGCAGATACCTGTGGTCTTGCACATGCAAGGATTGAGGAGATTTTGCACTGGCATCTGTCAATCCTGATAATCTCCACGCGAAAAATGGGTCTCACGTTGACGCTGCGGGATTCTCGTTTCTGTTCCATTTACTTCTGCTGCTGCTCTCTCATGCACATCCTTGAATCCGTTTGGGAAAGTAGGATTTGAACCGGGAACACCCTTCCTCGTTTTCAGTGCTTCGGCCGAGGCATACGACTCTGACTCTGGGAGAAGAATGATTTGTGAAGGAGCATCGACATGCGAGGCATCGGCGGCATGTGGGACAACAAGAGAGGTCGGCTTTGAATCTCCGCATGCACACTGGGCGATGCGTCAATGTCCGCTTCTTGGGATAGGAAGTAGATACCTTTGTATGCACGGCCCCTGTCCCACCTTTCCGCTTGTCGCGGCAGAAATTGCACTGCGTCGCCGGCCTCCCCTTCTTCTTCACCTCGAAGAGAGGTCTGTCGGTGTGGGTGCATCCCGAAACGCGATGACCTTTGATGCAGGTCGCGCAGGCGAACTTCTTGTCGTTGATCAGGACCATGTTGAGGAGATGAAGGCGAGGAGTACGACTGAGGTGAAGGGTGATTTGGGAAATGGATGGCTGTTGAGAAGTCGTCCGTGTTGAAAATGCGGATCACGCGAGAAGCCACCAGGCGGGTGGGTGAGCTAGCTGTTCGACGTGCGCCGGCTCCACTCGACACGGCTTTGACTGGTTTCTTTTCCTCATCCACCTCGGTGTTTGTGTAACGATGTCTGCGATTTCAAGAGGATTCGGCAAGGGTTTATGGCTGATGGGATTTAAGCGGATCGAGCGAGAGCTGTTCGATGAATGAAACGACCGTCCGGCCAAGAGCGGCAAAACGGAAGCTTGGATAAAATTCAAGATTCAAAGACGGATATTGCCGCGCCGACACGTGTTCACAGCGTAGGGCTTCCCCGGGATCGTGCTGCTGTATCTGTCGCAAGCCCAAGCGCTGTCGTCTCGCGAGGACGATGGGAGCACCTCCAGGCGTTTTAAGATAAAGCTGTTTCAGTGGATCCCGTGGTAAACGCTGATGAGGGACGTATTGAAGCGGTGTCAGTAGAGTGTTGACCGTCGATGTTCCAGATGTCTTCCAACAGTGATACTACGAGACCGCCCGCACCCTTTTGATCCGCTCAGCAAAGACTCGAATTCGCGAGCAGACCACTGATTGACGAAAGGGTACACAACGATCACAAGGGAGGCTGTCCCATGCACGGGATTTGAGGGACGGGTTATGGTCGGCGCGGTGATCGATTGGGCGATGAATCTTTGACCCGGAGTCTGCTGGGCAACGGGAAGCATATCGATAGCCCGGGGCTCTCCGGATACACGGTAGTCCAGGGCTCTCGAGATCACCAATGCATCAATATCCCGACTGCCGTTTTCCGATTCGCTATTCCATTTTATTCTCTTCAGTCCCCCTCGCCATCGGTCTGCCTTCTCCACAACATCTGTTTGGGCGAGTCTACAGCACATCAGGACTGCCTTATCCAATCGTGAGCCAGGTCTCAGGCTGACCGCACATCCCCCAAAATGCTTGCTTACTGCGTCGCTACCAATCGGCACAGTAAGTCCCTCGAAGCGTATTATCACTGGATATTCACCCATCAAAGCTGCGACAAGTTTTCTCTTTTCACTGATTCCGTACGTCAGTCCTCGACCTCACTACGTGTGGAGACAAGAGGATCGACTAATTGCATCCACGAGTGACCGGATACCAGCATCCCCGCCAACATGGACAAGGCTACCTCCACCGGTCCAACGCGATCGTCAATCCCACAGCAGCAGTCCAACGGCGCCGCGACTCCCTCGAAACGCAAATCAACGCACGCTCCAAGTCCGCTTTCTGAACCTCTGCGGCCCCCAGAGAGTCGAAAAGGATGAGGACCATGAAGTCGACCCCTCCTTCCTCTGCCGCGACCCTCAACGAGAATTCTACTCTTCCCCCCGGGGCTCCTCACCGAAGCGGACCGACAGGCGATGCGATCGAGATGCCCGACGGGGTGCAGGTCGCCATCATCTTCGGCAATGGAGCGAAGCAGATCATGTAACGTCCAAATGACTTCTTCGAAGAACGGCTTAAAGCCGTAAGTCAGTCCTTCGTACAACGAACTATGAATTGATCGATCTTCGTCATCTGTAGCAGGGGGATCAGCTACGCCTCGAGCATGAGCGCACAAGGGGGGCGATCACTGTTCTCGAAAAGCAAGTGAAGTCTGTTCGGACCCGTCTTCAATCGGCGGGACCAGAGACCGCCAGTGTGAGGAACGCGCTGGCGCGAACGACGGACGATCATGATCTCATCCGACCCGGAGTGTAAGGAGGCGAATAGAGAGATTGAAAGGCTGGCGAAGGAGATGAAGACGTTGTCGTTGACGCAGGAGAACGCTCTGCTGGGAAATGCACGGGCACAAGCTGTGGAGAAGAACCGGGAGGATGGCGCGAAGGTGGAGGCGTTGAAACAAAATGCGGCGACTCTAGTCGAGAAAGAAGTCTTCCTTGAAGAGGAGCTCGAGTCGGCGATTCAGCCCGGGCAAACGGGGATGTGGGAGTGGCGCTCATGGTTGGAAACCTGGGCGAAGGATAAGCAGATGAATGAGAGGCGGGCGGAGGAGATTGAGAAGCTGAAGAAGGAGGTCAGGACGCAGAGTGAGGCGAGCGGGACCACCAGTTGATTCGGGGGCAGGAAACGAGGATGCGATCGAGAAATACATATGCCAAGATGTTTCATACACGGTCTCTCTGAGCGACGAGTCTCGGTTCCACGGATCTACTACACCGTCAGTCCTCCTCAGGATGATCTTCACTGTCTCGGTGGCATTCTAGTCACCGATCACGGCTGTCTCCTTCGAATGTTCGGATGACGAAACATAAGGGGGACTGGTGCATTACTGTGCAGAGATGTGTAAAGAGGGGGCGGTAGTGCTGTATGCAGCAAAGCTGAAACCGTAAACAACGCTCATGTGATCGCGGTGAAGCTCTGAGCGGGGCAGTAGCGAACAGTCCGTGCGGGGAAAGGGTGCAAGCGGTGAAAACGCCAAGCAGCGCCGGGACGGCATCACAGCGTGGGAAACGGATCAGCGGTGGCTAAAGTCAGCGGTCACCGCGCAGCCCGGGCGAAATGACATAGTCTCACGAGGACCCCGGTGTGATCCTCGAGCCCAGATCGCACACCCCGTTCCGCTCGGAAGCGAATCTTGCTTTCCCACTTCTGCCAGTCACCTCAAGCCCGTTCTCGCCGTTGTGTTTGGTCCATAATCGCTCAGCCCTGCCTGGAGCCATGGTACCCTTCGTTCCACCTCCGCAGAGGGATTGCGCTGTCGCCGGTATAAGCTTTCGTTAGATCGACGCCATCTCTTGCTACTCCGGTATTTTCACATGTTCGAGCAGAGTCTGCTTCCGACGGCGGTGAGTTTGGGTAGGTAGGACCCCCACGTCCCTCAGGTATCGCGTCTCTTTTGGATGATTGAGGACTCTGTTCGCATGGATATGATAAACTTGGCATATGGAGTCCAACAGCTTCCTCAACTCCCCGCTTCGACCACCTCTGTTCAGCTCCTCAAACGCTCGCCTCGTTCACCTCAGCTTCTGCTCGGATTCGAGCTTCGTCACCTTCGTCGCCTCGTTCACCGCCGAGCGGTCCTTCACTCCAACCTTGTGTCAAGGTTGTCCGCCCGTTTCTTCTCCCGCTCTGCGTCTTGCTGGAGCGAGTCACGCTCCTGCTCCATCAGGCGGTGTTGAGCGACGAGCCCTTCGCGATCGCGCCTGTGCTGGTCTATGAGCTCGGTTTCGCAATGTTCTCGCTTGGCCCGCTGCCCGCGCGATGTCGCTCATGCGGCGGAGCTGTTCCGCCATGGATTCGATCGAGATCGAGGTCGTCTCATTTGCGGGTGCTCTGGCGTGCGACGCTGGGCTGGCACCACCGGAGGTGGCGCCTGAAAGGGAATCAGACCCTAATAAGGTGACCTTGCTCACCCTAACCAGCTCCTTGGGCGCCACCTTGCACTTCCGTCGGATTCTTAGCGATATGCCATGGTCCTCTTCGTGCTATGCACGTCGACGAGGTTGACGCAGCGTTACGGACCTTGTCCCACGCATGCTGGTGCTCGACTTCCGCCTCACCCACCTGGTCCACGACGATGATTTTCTGTTGATCCCCCCTCTTCCTCTTTGTCGCAGGGACCACCCTAGGATTCTTCAAGTCTTTTCGCTTCGAGCTGCTCGCATTGTCGGCGACCCTGCTTTGGGGGCCGCGGCGGTAATTGGCGCTGTTTAACGGGACAAGCTCGTCTTCGGATTCGTCTCATGCTCGCTCGGGATCATCAAGGTCTGGTCTCTCTTCGAACCCCTCGTTGTCGAGTTCCCAGTCGGAGTCGAGCTCGGAATCGCCGGTGTCCGCGACCGACGCAGGTGACACATTGGATGCTGGGATGGCTTGAGCCAATTAGCGACAGCATACGACGATGACATACTGGTAGTAAGCAGTAGGCAGACATGGTCTTATGTGAGGTTCTCCTCCCGTTTCCGCCCCAGCCAGTCCATCCAGTCCAGGTCCAGGTTTTAGTGCGCCTTGGGGCGGAAAGGCGGCCGGTGACGGAAATGCGGACGAAGCCGGCCTTCTTCGCATTCTTGGGCCACAGATGATAATCAACATGGATGGCTAGCTGGACGTATCGGGGCCGTTTGCGATCACTATCGCGCGAAAGATGGCAAGGCTCCGAGTGACGATGATCTGGGTCACGAGCCAGCTCACATTGGTCGCAAGCTTCATTGAGATCGCAGATTGTCGCCATGCTCGAAGGGCGGTGATGGAGATTCTTCCGACGGTGAAGATGCGCGAGGAAGGGGGCTACGGTGAATCAATACATATGCTTGCTCTGCATTGTGAATTCATCACGACAAAGCAGAAAGGAAGCGAGAGAAATACGAGGCGGGACTTTGAGGAGACCTTGAACGAGAGGAATGATGAAATGGCAGGGAAGAACAACCTGTCCGGCCTGACGGGTTTTCGGCAATTGCGGGTGTAGGCCATTAGGCGTCAGCAAGAATAGCGGGATTCTTTCGGATCAAAGGCAAGTGGGTCATCAGTGATGATCAAAAGTCAGCCTCCAGGAGAAACAGGCGGCGTGATCAGGAACGCTTTACGGAGGCTTCTCGAGAGGAGAAAGAAGCGAAAAAAAGGTTGAAGTATGTCATTACCTTCCGTGATGCCTTGCGACAGGGTGTAAGCGCCTACTTCCTGATCGTAGATGCCCCTATACCCAAGTGAGATTGCAGATGCCGGCTGCGAATGACGGGAAGCTGCAGATGCCGGGGAACGGCCGGGGATACCTGTGTGGATGTCTGCATCACGACACAACACGAGGTCACAGCTTCCGCTTCTCTGCCGCCCACTGCTCCGGTGTGAGCGTTTTCTGCAAAGACAGACCAAGTCAGCAGGAAGATCAAGACAGCATCAAAGGCACCTGGACATACTTGGGAGAAGGCATGCAGCGCGCTAATCTCGTCGGAAAGAATTTGATTCACTGTTCTAAGTCAGCTTGACAAGATACTCGGGTGACTGAAAAGATTCGAAAAGCTCGAGAACATCATGACCACACTTGGAGGAGGAGGTAGACATACAAGGGTCAAACGGCGGACTCACCCATCTTATGCCGTGCTAATGTCATCTTCTTTGCGAAATCAGGGGAAACGATGGTGACGGCAAAGGAAGATCCGCAATTGCCGGAAGTGTCGACGATATCCTGATCGTCCCATCCCATAAGCTAAATGACGGTCTAAATTCATGCAGACCGGAGCGATGATCTCGCTGTCGGCTTCGAGTGGACTCACAAAGTGCTCGACCTTGAGACTGGCTCTCAGCTTGACCTCTATCCTTTTCTGGATCGGGAAGACGCCATCGGACTCGCCTTCCATCCCGCCGAAAGACTGTCGGACTGTTTATAGCGGATCGAGTTGACAATACTACTGGCCAGGATGCTCGTTATCTGATATGGCGGGATCAAAGAAATCAATCGCTGATATATTATGTCAATACGTGTTTCAAACAGTCTCCTTCCGTCTGATGCGCTTCGCCTGTATTAAAAGCTGCATCGGACTCGTCCTCGGCGTTCACTTCGCACCCAGCGATGTCCATCGCATCCACTTCTGCTCGTCGCACACTCCCACATCCCCTGACTCCGGTCCTTCCCATCTTCGTCGTTCGATGCGCCTCCACCTCCACCTACTCCCCTCGCAACGATGATATCGCACCTCCATCCCGCCCCCCTCGCCCCAAATCCCCTCTCTTCTTCACCGGTCGACCCCGTATTTCCGCCGAGATGACTACTCTCGAAGCTCTGCTCAAATCGACGCAAGAGTCCCTCCGTAGAGCACACATCTTTCCTCTTCCTCGTACTCTCCCACCTCCACAACCGCCAGGAAACATCCGATGGAAGAACCCCGATGACCTGACTGGGCTGTTTGGAGGGAGGCTCAAGATGAATTCCCATCGACGATTGCAGGATCTACTGAACGAGTTGAATCGGATACGATATCTAGCTGAGCTTGGGGGTAGACCCGAGCTTGCAGACAAGGTCTCGAGTGCACTTGAGATTTACCTCAGGGAGGACAGTTCTCAGCGGGATTCGGACGAGGGTGCGACTGAGCGCGGGGTGGATGAGTTTGGTAGAGCATATGGGATGGGTCGGAGAAAGGAGGCTTCGGCGAGGGTCTGGATCATCCCGTCCCAGCGAGCAGCGGAACTGCTCGACGCTCCAGCGGATACTCCGATGACTGCGGTGCTTCCGAGTTCGGAGGTACTGGTCAATCACCTGCCACTACCTCAGCACTTCCAAAGGCCACATGATCGCGAGCTCATTCTCCGGCCGCTGAGGATCACGGGTTTGATCGGGGCGTACAACGTGTTTGCGCTAGTTCGAGGGGGAGGTGCGTCCGGGCAGGCGGGCGCGGTGGCCTTGGGATTGGCAAAGGCTCTGGACGCGATGAGGGAGGATGTCCACAATGCGCTCATGGCGGGTGAGTAAAAAACACTTGGATCAGGAATCAAGGCTGATGATTCGAGGTAGACGGTGCTCTCCTACGAGATCCAAGGGCGACTGAGAGGAAGAAGACCGGTCTAGCAAAGGCAAGGAAGAGGGTGAGTAATGTGACGGGCTCTGCCTTGCCTGTGCTGATGGACGGCTTAGTATGCATGGGTCAAACGTTGAGCGGGGTATCACCATCGTGGCCGTTATCGACGACTTGCAATTATAATTGATGTGGACACTATGATGCGGTCTTGAGATTCATAGTGTGCTACCGATTTGATTTTTGCTCAAAGCACATCGTCATACCAATCAACCTCGTGCACATTGTCCTACTTGCGGAGTCGACCGGAACAGACGTAAGGTTGGGTCCCCGGTCGCCACATAGTCTGGAATGAGGAACCGCAAAGTCGGCCCTTCGGCGACCGGTGATGCAGCTGGACATGAATGTCTCGTTAACAGCCCACCACCCACATATATCAGTACTCCGAAACACTAACTGCTGCAAACTTCAGACTTTCCCCGCAGTCGGTTCCTCCTGCCCTGTCCTGATCGTCGCCTCATTCCCACTCACCGTGACTCACAACCTCGGCACATCTCGGCCTCGCCATGCTTTGATTATGAGGGCAGAGGCTTTCGAGGGTGAGGACGACGCCTAGAACTCCCGGTATTCTGCCCTGCCTGGTGCCTTCGGGTTCCACAATTGGGAGATAACCAAAACAAGGACCTTCGTTGTGATCTTCGTGGGGCTTTGAACGTGGCGCAAGGTGATCACTGGCTTACGTCATACGCAAGATTGAGTGAACTCCCAAGCTTCCGGTACATCACGTAGCCATACAGCCGTGGACATTCGACCGGAGACTTGACTTCAGCGGCCCTGTCAATGCCCCTTTCAAGCCGGACTCGTGCCACGAGCATATGTTCTATTATACTCATATTGATGATTCGATAGCGATAGCCGATTGCAACCCTGGTATCCACAGAGCCATGGGTGCCATGAAATGCCAATACGGTGAATCTAGAAATCGGATCAGATCTTTCCGTCCTGATCACCGGTTTCCAATCAGCATCGATCTCGTCCACACCGGAGCGGCTCAAAGATCTGTTCCGAAATCCGGAATCATCGGGTCACGAATCCAGCAAACGACTCTGAACTGTGCAATAAACGGAGGTCTGGCCTCCGAGATGTTTGAACGTGAAACGCCAACGCAAGGCGGGACCTCCTACGGCGCCCGTGGCCCCGCGGGATGACTCATGGTTAAGTTGATGGAGACGCGTCCCGGGCGTGCCGCCGTCGATCACGTCCGGCTTCCGGTATCTCAGATTCTCGGCGATGGCCGGAATTGTTCGGTCACGGTTACTACCCAATGGATGGAGGTGGTCAATCGTTTTATTGGACGTGGTGGAAAGCACGATGACACAACGTTTTCGGGAGCGAGAGTAGTCATGTGGATAGATGGTACTGCACGCGTCGTCGGTGCACGTCTCCCTGTGACCATCACGGTCTCCGGCAAAGGTCTATGGAAGAGTGTACGAATCTCCTAATGAAATGTCATTCGCAGAGGCACCCCCTGTCGATCATTTCATATCGGACCAAGCTTTGTGGACGCCGCTGATCGAGGCTAGGACGTCGATCCAGCTAGGGCATTGGACTAGGCTGATGCGAGGCGCGCCAGCTCCATCGCCCTGAAAATTCGTAACTCTCAGTTAGTCTAAGAGGGCCGGAAATGGACCTTGAGTCTCATTCTATCCTTACGTTCCTTCACTGTTCCCCGATACTCCCTTTGATAAATCTACGGTCTGGCACCGGTGGCTCTTTGAATTTAGATAGACCCCTTCGTTAAGTGCCGCTGACGTCACAACCTTCAACCTCCACGTTTCTTACTTAACCGTGACAGGTCCGGATAATTGAACCCCGCGCTCTTGTTTGAAGTAAGGCACTTGGCACCCGGCTTTCACCTTGCGTTACTATTCACCTTTACGCTCTTCGGTCGACCCCTGGTGGGACGCGACCGCTCCGAATGAACGGCCAACAGCGCGTGATTCAGATCGTCTGTATATAGACCGTGAGTCCTGGATCTACTGGATCGCTTCATCCGCTCACCACCGGAATCCTCATTGACGCCGCCCTTCCGAATCTCAGACAACCCTCTCCTGCCTAAACCCTCAACCCCCTAGAACCTACTCACCATGTCTTCCTCTGCCATGTCCTTCTACCCTACCGGCACTCCCGCCTTTGAGCCCATGTCGCCTTGTTTCGAGGACCGGACTCACCCCGCTTCATTGTCGATCTGCGGGATCCACAACCCAGCCCTTCTCGAGCTGATCCGGACCGATGTCTCGCGTGAGATGGTCTGTGAGTAGACTGGCGATGATCTTGTCCGAGTCTGACATTCCCAGACTACCTCTCAGACCGCGCCACATCCGTGATCGCGTGCTCTACCACCATCCCCATGCCTCCCACACCTCCTGCTACCCCCGTCAAGGACAGCGTCTCTGCCCAATGCGCCCCCGGCCTCCCGTCTCTCGAGACATTCATCGCCGTCGTCTGCGAACAGTCCAACGTCCAGGTCTCCACCCTGCTAGCGACCCTCGTCTACCTCGAGAGGCTCCGACACCGCTTGCCCAAGGTCGCGAAAGGCCTCCCCTGCACGCGTCACCGCGTCTTCCTCGCGACCCTCATCGTCGCGGCAAAATACCTCAACGACTCGTCGCCAAAGAACAAGCACTGGTGCCGATACGCGCAGATGTTCTCGCAGCAGGAAATCAACCTGATGGAGAAGCAGCTCCTCTTCCTCCTCGACTACGACCTCGCCATCAACGAGGAGGAGATCGTCGAGAACTTCCAGCCATTCCTCAGCCAATACACTTTCGACTCGCCGGCCGCTTCCTGCTCCTCTCCTGTCCTCCCCCCTACTCCCCCCAGCCCAGTCCGCGCACCCAGCCAGCGTACCCCCCGCAAACACCGCCGCGTCTCGTCCCGAGGCTCGCAAGTCTACGTCGCGCCTCCTCTCGACCGATCCGGATCCTCATCGTCCCTCGAATCCAACGACATGCCTCTCACGCCTACTCAATCATGCTCCCCCTCGCCTCGCCACGCAGAGACCATCAAGGGCAAGCCGAGCCGCTCGACATTGGGCGCACAAATTCAACGGCCGCCGGCAGTGTACGACGCGCCGACGTCCGGTAGCTACTCCCTACCCCGCTCCATGACATCTCTGTCCATTGCCAAGCTCGCACCCGAACCCACACAAGGCGGCTTCATGTCGCGATTCCTGCGATCTGACCGACGACGGCGACCCAGCACCCGCTTAGAGGAGGAGGAAGAGGCGGTCGCAGCACTTGCTTGGACCGCGATCTGATGATTCGCCTTTACGACTTTTGGGCTTTTGGTGTTCTTCCCTGCATTGGCTACGCAATTCTCACGATCACGCAACATCTCACCCACTCGTTCAAACATCTCCCCCTCACTTGATTTGGGCATCTCTAGCGGGCGGCCTCGATGGCTGTCTCGTCGCATTGTAGCATTGCTAGTTTACGACCGAACATGAATGACAGAGTCTGGATGTCGGGAGGAATGCACAGCATGTTGCAGCACTACAATCTACACCGTAATCAGTTCACAAATCTGCATTGACGAGTCTGCTATCAATATAAGTGATGGAGTCGTTCAGTCATCAATCACTTCGGCGCCATCCATGACTACCTGCTTCCGCCCTTCTCTCTTCTCACCGCTGATCGCAAGCCCACCCTTCGCAGCGATCGAATTACTCGCGTGCAATCTAATCGTCGCCCAGGGATCCTTCTTGTACTCCGGATGATGCATGATCGCCGGTATCCGTTTCGCTTCCAGACCTCTACACTCATACACATCAGCTTGCCCCACCTAGGCCATACCAAAAACCAACATCTGTTTCCTCCTCGCCTTCTCACCTAACGTCCTGCCCTTACCCATCCCGATCTTCGCGCCGTCCCGCCTCACCTCCTCGCGTTTCCGCTTTTCCTCTTCCCGCTCAACTCTCGTTAGACTGCGCAGAGGCAGAGCGTCGGTCTCGCCGATTGCTTCGGACAACGCTGCTGCGACGGCACGCAGGTGGCCGCCGGAGAGCTCTTGGCGGGTTTTGCGCTTTTCGCGGCGGGCGTGCGAACGAGAATAGGGGTGGGAGGGGACCGGGGGGACCACTGGGTGGATCAGCACGGGGGCCCTGAGGGGAAGAAGAGGAACGACGTACGGGCAGACGCTGGTGGGCGGTCCGCTTTTCGCATCCTGGATGTGGCCGGCTCGTTCTCGGTCTCGGAGGGCTTTTCATGGTCAGGTCTGGGCCAAGGGGCAGATGGTGGACCTACCTTTACAGCCGAACCCGGCAGCATCGCCTCCGCAACTTGCTCGTCCGGGACCGCGAACGTCCGCTTCGAAGGTAGCTGGACAGCCGGAGCATGTCGGCGAGCAGCTTTGGCTCGTATTGCTCGGGGCTAGACCAGATCAGACAGGTCAGGGAGCTTGTAGTGTTGCTCACCATGGCTAAAGTGGTCTTGAGGCCAACGAACGGATTTCGAGGAGAAATCTCGCGAACTTTTGAAATTTCATGAGAATTTTTTGGCCACCGATGTTGACGATTTACATCTGCCTTTCGATCGCTGTTGACATGCTTGGATAAGATAATGTAAGGTGTAAGGCTAGAGGAGCATGGGGTGATCGAATCCGTGATGCCGCAGTAAGCTATCGTCCCCATCTCCTGCAGCCATATACCGGTCAGACCTGACATGTACAGTCTCAAACCCGGTCCGATCTTGCGGACGTCGAGGAGGATTCAGCGATCCCGGCTTCAACCTCTTGCAGCGGTGGTTCACTCCTTCGCCACCGTCTCCGAATCCCTTCCCCGCCTCGCCAATCCACCATACCGAGATACTCTCCCATCATCCCCTGCCACAAGCTCCAAAGTCACCCTCGATCAGTTTCCAGTCGGCGAGAAGGGGATCCTCATCGATGATGACCCGATCACCTCGTTCGGAGCGACCGATCAGGATCTCATCAATGCCATACTTCTCAACGGTGGTCCCTCTTCCGGAAGCCCGCTGAGCCTGCAATGGGCGTCGACGATCGATCCCGCCTTCGCCTTCCTATGCCTCCGTCGTCGATCGTCGTACTTCCCCTTCCTACAGATCGTTTCGCCTCACCTGAAACGGCTGCATGAGCAGTTCCGACCTGCCTTGGTGTTCCAGCTCCTCGCCACCGACCTGCTGTTATGGAATCCCGATCACCGCGGATTTAGGGAGCTGCTTGAGCTGGAAGCGCTTGGGAATGGACATCTACGATCCAGCCATATTGTGTCAATCTTCAACCTCGTCCGCGCAGCCCTCAACACAGGCACGCTACCACCGCTGAGCAGGAAGGCCAGCATGCACGTCCTACGCTCGCTCATCGCGGAAGGCGAGATTGAGATGATTCCCGATGCATGGCGAGGGCTCTTCGCGATCTCAGCTTGGGAACCAGAAGCCGCATGGGCCTTGTTCAGCATCGTACTCCACCTTGTCCGGCATGACGCTGTCGACACCGCACTACCTCTAGTCCAGCTGCTCGTCGAACGTGGTCTGATTTCGGAATCGGCATTCAAGAAGAGCAATCCGCGACATCCCAAGGCAAAAGTTTTGTTGGTTCAGTCAATCGTTCTTCGGAGCTGCTTGGAATTCAAGCTCTACCTCAGATCGCAGAGGATCGCGGAGGACTTGGTGGACACGATGGAGAGTTCCGAGCTATCAACTTCGGCGACTGAACTGCTGCTCGAGACATGTCGCGCTACCATCGCTGCGAAGAAGACCGAAGAGATCGCTTGGGCCGGAGGATTCATGCAACGGCTAGCCGAGCTCAACGGATTCCCCTCTCTCCCAGCCTCACTGTTCGACGCCTACATCGATAGTGTGTCCGACACCGAGGCGGTCCGATTCTTCAAATCCCTACCCGAAGCCAAGCGGCCCACACCCTCACCCCGTAGCATCCTCAGTCTCGCCTCTGGACAACGTACCAGGGCAAACCTTCTCGAGCTGATGCAATACGTCAATCGTATCCCGCCAGCGAACTTCCTCGCCCAGCGTGCTGCCTTCCTGCGCTGTCTCGCTGATGCTGGTCTCCCTCGCTTGGTCCGCACGTGTTACCATACCTGGGCCAGCAGCTTCACCCTCGACGCTGACCTCATGCTCAGTCTCGTACGGTGCCTCGCGTCGACTTCACGGCCTGTATTGAGCGACAAGGTCCACCCCGCGAGCTCCCAGCAACGAGAGGCAGCGCGAAACGAACTCGCCAAGTCTGCCAGCTCGATAATCGGGGACTTCAAGCGAGTCGCCAGCTCTTCGCTCGAAGACCAGCTTGCTCTTGCCAGAGCATACCTGTTGGCCAAGGACACCGAATCAGCCCAGCGCATCCTCTCGAGACTCGACGCCTCCAATTCCCGTCTCATACAACTGATCGACGAACTAGCTCTCACGGACACGCCCGCCGCGGTCCAGATCATGCGCCTCTCCGCCGAGCTTGACAGACCGCTCGGCTCAGTCGCTGCAATGATCTCGCGAGCGTGCAATACGGGTCACTGGGAGATCCTTTCCGGGTGTCGCTTATCAGACATCCCAAAAGACGAAAGACCAGAATTCTCGGTACTGCAGTCAATCCGCCAAGGGAAAGTCGATAAAGCCTTACGAGACCTGAAGAGATCGCGGGATATATCGCCAACGACTTACGATGCTTTGATCGCTCGATCCGGTTTGGCGGAAAAGTGGATGGTCTCGTCGAAGACGTGGGAAATGGCGATTGATGCGCATCCTGAGCATCCGGAGGTGTTTGCAGTCCAGGGATATGCTTTGTTGAACAAGCTGAGAAGTCTTTTGGGCGGAGAAGATCGAAAGAGCGACCGAGACGTATGTCGAGGCAGTCGAGGTGGTGCAGAAAGAGTTGTCGCGCTTAGAAGAAAAGCTTCAGAAGGTCCATAAATGATGGCATAAATCAGATATACCAAGCATCCCCATATACCATGCAGGATATAGCAAATTGTACAACGCGTATAGATACACATAAATTATGGTCATGCAAACGCTACGCGGACTCGCTTCTTCTTCGACCCTCCTTCGGCATCTTTGGCCTGTCGCTGGAGAACTGGGGCGACTTCTATCCGATCCACGTTGACAGGATTGGGAATGGGCGAAGGCGAAAGGACGGTGACATAATCCAGAGTCTTCCGAGCGAGAGGCGTTGTCGGTGAGGTATCGGTCGGCGTGCTTGCTCGTGGGGACGCAGGGGGAGGGGTCACCTCCTCGAGAGGTACGAATCGAGCCGCAAAGATCTTGCTACCCTCGCTCTCAGGGTAGACGAACCGGGGGCTCTGCTCATTATCAGTCTTTGAGTTGGTGAGTTGGCGGACTACTCACCTCGATCATGGCGCGTGAATACATCTGCTCCTCCACCTCCGATCTTGCATTCGACGCTCGCTTCGCGATGTCCTCTTCGAACGTGCCCTCGATGACGAGGATCTGCACTTTGGTCGGGCGAGTCTGGCCGATCCGGTGGATACGCTAGCTATGATCAGCAAAGACAGTGTTGTATTGCGTACCTTGATGGCTTGAGCCTGGACATCGAGGCTCCATACGGGTGATAGGAAGATCATTCGGTTTGCAACGACAAGGTTACTATGTCCCATCATTTTGGACTCCAGTCTGGCCCAAGTAAGCTGTCACTCACAGACCCCGCGCACCGAGCTTCAGATCAAGCAGAATGACCCGCATATCGGGCGCTTCAAAGTCCTTCAGCGCCTTGTGGCGGGCGGCAACTGGAATATTAAGTCCAGCGAAACAGCTGGTCAGAGTCAGCAACGTCGTGCATCAAAACCTTTGGCTCACTACTTGACATCAAACAAGTCTAGAGCTTCGCTGAGATGACCAAACTCGAAGATATCCCCAAAAATGACGAACTTGTCCGATGGTTCGGCGGTGAGGATCGCGTCGACGACAAAATTCTGCTTGGCGGAGCGACTCTTGATATGGATGATGCTCGGAAGTGGCCGGGGAAGATCGCTGCGCCTAGGTGGCAGTACTTGTCTCGCAGCGTTCATCGCGGCTTCGGCAAGCTGCTCATCGATCCGCTCCTCATTCTGGCGTGATCTCTTCGCGGAACCCTTTCTCGGCGACACCTTCGGCGCGGCGGTCGGCGCGTTTGCCGCGGCCGCCTGACCAGTCGTTTGCTTCGCATCGCGGGCCGCCCGCATCTCTGCCTTCTCCATTTCCTCGACCTCGTCGGACCATTTGCGGGCTTTGTGCTCCTCCCCGGCGATAAGCAGGTCACGATCTTCCTTGCCGTTTGTGTTGGCGCGGCGAAGGAGTTCGAGGCTGTGTGCATCGATCGCGTCCGGGTCTTCCTTCATGCTATCCGACCACGCTCGCCTCACAGCCAGCGGAAACCACTCGTCCGCTCCGAACGGTATGGAAACGCCGTTCATCATCCATTCCTGCCAGCCGGGAGCGTCGAGTGCCCGTTTCAAATGGGATATCGCTTCTGCTAACGCATGTTTGCCTTCATCCGTCATGCCCTGGTTCTCGGTGAGGTGAACGCGAGATCGATTGAGGCACTCTGCGACTCCCATGTCTCGTGCGGAGTACCAGAAGCACGCCAAATGGAGATTGCGGACGACCTGACGGAATTCGCTGGCGTTTCGCGGATGTAAGAAGTAGTCGATGTCCTCGAAATCGCCTGATATCAGCTGAGACCGATCTGATCCACTCACTGGTATAGACGTTGCTGGCGATAAGGGAGGCGAGGACATTGTAGGTAATCCGTTGCATCGGGTGGAATTGGAGTAGCTCAGTAGACAAGGAAGATGGAGGAAGTGATGCTTCTTGATCTATGATTTTCGGTCTGTCGAAGCATCAGCTATGACCGGTTCGTTGTTTTACCCATGTTTGACCATAGTCGCTCCCATGATGTACTTCATCCGCTGGACCGCTCCAAATTCCGGCCCATCGGGACCGCGCAGCTTCGAGGTGACTCGCCCTTGGAAGCCCGCTTCCGAGCGGAAAGGTTCCGCAGCCAGAAACCCGCCAATCATCACGCCAATACGACTTCCATCGTCCTCGTCCTTGTTGGACCACTCCCTTTTGTTGGGCGGACAGACTCGTGCTTCAAGCGTCTCAAGCGGTTCCGGCAACACCATAGTCCCCATATCGATCTCTCCGCCTTGTTGTAGATGCCTGGTAGGCGCTAAAGAGATCAGCGGGATAATTAGGGCAGGACTAACTTCCGCTGACAAGCCATCGCCGCTCCACGCTTAGAGCCATAGCCAGCCTCATAGCATTGCTTGTCTTGTCGCCGGCAACGTGACCCTCGTCTGACGTGATGAGCTGAGGAATATTGTGAAAGAAGGATCATACCAAGGATTATCCGCTTCCACCGGGCTGAGAGCAGTACTGAGGGCTCTAGCTTGAGTTCCTTCCTGCGTAGGCTTTCTTCTCGTCCGAAGCCTGTTCGTTCCTGTCAATTCTGGCTATTTACAAGCGGATCAACCAACGTGCCACATCCATGATGATCACCTAGATACCAGCCTCAGCATGACTTATCGCTACGGTGGATAAACTCACATCATACCCAAGCAGCTCGTCTATATTGGGCAAATTCTCTTTCCCTACCTCTAGCACCCTTAAGACACCCTGATCGACGTGCTTCTCCATTTCGTCTTTCCACTGCTGTATCAAGATCCCAGGTACCACGACCAGTGTAGAATTTGCAAGACAGACCCTTTTGACCTGCTGTGAGATAGCACTACGTTTCGCTTGTCTCATGCAATCGTTGACAAGTGGGAAGTGGTAGTAGAATGTCTTGCCGAACAGGAGGGTTTCGGCTGACGAGGGAAGATCAGGGACACGGCGGAAGGAATGGTCATTCAGAGCTAGGATATTGGCGCTCAAATCAAGCAGTGACGGTATTGCCAACCGGGTCTCCGAGAGTGGAAAGCCGGTCGTTTCTCGAAGCTGGGCGTTCGCTTCGAATGGATAGGTCCGCTCGGCATTTTCGGTCGTTGCCGGTGAGATTTCGATGATGTTGGATGGCGGTTTGCAGGTCTGGTGGAGTGTTGACACGATGAGCGAGAGACACATGAGGGTCTTTCCGGTGCCCATCTGCTCGCATCTGACTCTGACTTAGCACTTCCAGCAGTGACTGAGAGAGGACGTACAAGATGCCGCCTCGTGGTAGGTCATACCATCCGGGATGCCGTTGAATATCCCACGTTGCCAGGTTGACGTAGTACGTCCCCTGCAGTCCCGATTCTTCGAAAGGTGTCCAGAGCGGATCAACCAATCGGCCAGGTTGAGTCTCCATCCGAAGCATCTTCGCAACCGATCTCTACTCGCGATGAGCCAAAGTCCAACAACGGCTGACGGACCAACATGCTGATACTGATAGAGCGGTGTTCTGACTCCCTCAGGATTATCATATTCCTCCAGCCGCCGGTATGTATCTTCATCTGTGGCCATCGAGGAAGAGGGAAAGGACGGTATGGGTGGGGAGGGTATAGAAGCGTAGATATCCGCCATTTTGTTGTCGTCTTCAGCCTTTTCATCATCAGGATCCCCTTGTCCAAACTCGTAAGACGAAACAGACCGTCCGACCCATCAAAGGATCTCCCCATCCATCATAGCCCTTTCTCAGCCGCAGAAACAGTCTCTCCAGGTATTTTCGTCTATCCCATGATTTGACCCGCTTCCATCGACTGCCCGGCGCATCCGACGGAAGAAGTGCTACCCTAACCACAAGCTGATCCACTTGCCGACGACATGTCGCAGAGAAGCCCAATCCCTCATCGGCCAGAGCGAATCGGAGAGTCTCGATGATCCGTCGCTCGTGAGAAAGCCAGATACCTGATCGTAAGATCTGAAGGTCGAGTTCGAGCCATTCGTTGTCGGTGAAGGGGAAATCGTGCCCTTTATCCAGGTCGATGTGGAAGGCACCGAGCTGGACGGAGTGTGATGAAGACATGATGGGCCACTCACTCCGGGCGAGGGATGATGATGTGTCTCCAAGATGAGGAGAGCAATCCGGGGTAAGAAGAAGGAAAAATTGTGAGGCTAAAGAGACAAGAGACCCAGAGGCAGGATACGGCTCGTCGTGCCTGATTTCTGTGTTCAATGGCACGAGACCGTTACGGATACTTCGGAATGGCTATCTATGATGCATAACCATCGCCTGCATTCGAGCTCTACTGGGCGAACCTGACTCGTCCCATTCCCCCTCCTCTCCGATCAATCCTCACCACCTTCTTCCCCATAGCTCCATAAATTGTCCGATTTGAAAGTGCTTCGGCTGCTTCCAGCTCAGTCTCCCAGCCCCTGGCCCGGATCATCGCAGCAATCCTCTCCTTGGTCTCATTCATCGGCATGCTGATGTCAGGGTCCGAGGCGGTAGCGACTCGGAGCAGAAGTAGGAGAAGGTTGGATTGAAGGATCGTCTCGGTCGTTATCGGCCGAGGCTTCGCGGCAAGGGCAGTGACGGAAAGGGAGGAATGGGTTGAAGCGGATACGGGAGAGGGCGGTGGAGGTGGGTCTGACTGAGAAAGTCGGTGCAGGTGTTTGCTGGATTATTTCAGCTCAAAGTCGAAAGGAGAAGACTTAGCACACATCGTCTCTTCAATTCCTTGTCCGATGGCCTTGCTATCCGGAACGCCTTGACGCATGAATTCGCCCATCGTGCTCCAGATCTTGGCCTGCACCGATCTCAGTGACGATCCGGAATCTAGGAAGACCAAGAAAACGCACCACAGCACTTTTGACAGTTTCCAGCTCAATCTCGACACCCTCAGCCTTCCTCGGCATAAGGTCCTTCGGCGAATTCGAGACGGCCTCGACCGGCGATGCTGAGACTGGCGTCGTATCACTTGTAGAAGTGGGCACCTCGGGATGTCCGGGCCCTTCAGGCGTAGCTGCGGTAGCATCTGCGTCTGGCGCTTCGGTTGCGCTTGGGATCGGAGCGAGCCTGACCGTGTCGTCTTCACCAGGAGTGGCTCCGACCTCCTCCTCGTCCTCAGCTTCGGCCTCAGCAGCGAGCGGCGTCACGATGGTCGAGACCTGTGGCCCAACACCAGACGAGCTTGTACTCCTCCCCAACCCAGACCCAAATATCGTCCTCTTCTCCTCATCCTCGCCATTCCTCACCACGCTCCTCAGCCCGCTCGGCTGCCCAGAAGGCGCTCTCGGCGTCCCAAGGAACCTCCTCGGGCTGAAGCGGTTCAAAGTTCGCGGAGTCGCACCGTTCACAAGGGAGTTCGTGACATGGGGCATCGGCGTCTTGGCCGGTGTTCGAGCTGATTGAGGGACTGGCGAAGCGGTTGGGGATCGGAAGGTGGGGGACTGAGGTGGCGCCTGAGCGGTGCGGGCGCGGAGTGGAGCGACCGAAGCTTCAATAGCCTTGAGATCGTCTTCTTCGGCTTTGATGGCTTCGTCGGGAGCCAGCTTGCGCGGGGCGGTGGCGGAGGAAGGTTTGGATGTAGAGCTCAGGACTGGGCGAGATGGGGCAGACGTGGGGTTCTGGGCCTACAGTCTTGCATCAGCACTAGATAAACCGACGCATGTGCGATCCCAACCTCCGCAATCAGACGCTCGAGCTCAGCGATGCGATCGACTTGACGCTGATGGGCATCAAGGAGCCCAGTGATATGTGCCCGAGCTCGCGGCATCGGTCGGCTAGATAGGTAGCTTTAGTTAGTCGTCAAGCGAGACCTGGAAGTGACCCACTAGTCGTCCACAAGCTTCAACGCCGTCCTCAACATCACGTCCACCTCATCCCGTCCCTCCTTGACCTTGCCCTTCCCCCTCATCTCCCTCAGCGGAGTAACCACCACTCCATCCCTCTTCTCCACTCTCTTCTCCCCACTCCCCTCCGTCTCACCGATATACTTGAAAAGCCGGACCTCCGAGTCTTGGGCATCCCGGATGAGGTTGAGGACGGTCCCGGATTTGGAGGAGGAGGAGGTCGGAAGGTGGAGGTAGGCTTGAACGAATGGTCCGGCTGGACGGGAGTTTAGGGTCGAGAGGTGCTGGATTTGAGCGGATTGGAGTGAGAGTTGGGCGAGAGAGTCGGCTAAGGAGGGCATCATGAACGAGTTGTGAGAGTCGATGATGGACCAGCCGAGTTTGTCAGGTCTAGATTTGTTGACAGATGACGTGCCGAAACGCGTCCATCCGAATATTACGTAATGGGCTCGTGATATGGAAAGCTGTTCGCATCGACCCCTCTCTCTTCTCACTCCATCCTTGCTTGAGAAGCGCGACGATGAGGGATGGGATGAGCCACAGTATAGTGCATTGTCTTCGACAGCACAGGCCCGACTGTATCGGATTGGTCGAATCTGGTGGCAACGCAGAATACCTTCCAAGGCTGTATGGTCATTGAGAGAAGTTGCTGTCGTCATTTATCATCAGGCATATACGATCATTTCTTCTCCGACAGCTCTGCGACTCCGGGCAAGGTCTATATCTCATGAGCAATGCTTTTTCGGGAATTTGATGACGCGTACCTTGCCCTCGAGCAGCTCGAGACTCGCGCCACCCCCAGTGCTCACATGGCTCAATTCATCCTCCTTTCCAGCATTGGCAACCAATGTCGCAGTATCTCCACCGCCTACGATGACTGTCGATCCGTTCTTGACTGCCTTGATGCAGGCGTCGAGCAGCGAGTCGGACCCCTTGGCGAAAGCCGGGAATTCGAAGACTCCGGCAGGACCGTTCCAAAGGATCGTCTTGGCCTCTGCGACGGTCTTCGCAAATATTTCATTCGATTTAGGTCCGCAGTCGAGACCTTGCCAATCAGGGGGGATACCGGTCTCATGGGTTGCCTCGCCAGTCTGGTAGAGATAGTCAGGTGAAATCTACCGGGAAGAGGACGCTATACAGACTTTGGCATCCTTGTCAAACTTGTCGGCGATTATGTAGTCGACTGGGAAGACGAGCTTGACATTCTTCTGCTTTGCATTCTCGACGAGCTCCTTGACCTGCTTGGAACCAGCCTCGTCAAAGAGCGATTTGCCAATCTAGGGCTGATCTCAGGCACAACTTCTGCAGACTCGAAACATGGCTCACCTCAACATTGTCGAGCGCCTTTATGAACGTAAAGGACATGCCACCGCAAATGATGAGGGTATTGACCTGTTTCGTAGTCAAAAAGTGTACCGCCCGTCATGCTCACCTTGTCAAGCATATTCTCGATGAGCTGGATCTTGTCGGCCACCTTTGCACCACCAAGGATGGCAAGGAAGGGTCGCTCGGGGTTCTCGAGGACCTTGGCAAAGTACTCGAGTTCCTTCTTCATGAGGAAGCCGGCTGCCCGCTGAGGGAGGTTGACACCGACCATGGAGGAGTGAGCTCGGTGAGCGGTACCAAAGCTGCAGCAACCTTTTCAGCACGAGCATTTGCTGCGAAGTCTTACTTACGCGTCGTTGATGTACACCGTCCCAAGGGCTGTGAGGTCCTCTCTGAAGTTTTTCACGCTCTGGGGGTCCGCTATGCCCAATTCAGCAAGACCGGTCTTCCCCCAGACCAAGGGCACCACCAACCTTTGATCTTCTCATCGCCTTTCTTTCCCTTTCCCTCTTCCTCAACGTGGAATCTCAGGTTCTCCAGCAAGAAAACCTGACCATCCTTGCCCGCCATGACAGCCTTCTTGACCTCTTCGCCCACGCAGTCGTATAAGAAATTGACGTCTCTCATGAGAAGCTCGGACAGCTTGGTGGAAACGGGTTTGAGGGAGTACTTCGGGTTGGGAGCACCGTCGGGGCGGCCGAGATGCGACATGAGGATGACGGATTTGGCGCCTGAGAAGGATCAGCTGGGGAAAAGGAGGGGCAATAATCGACAGACCATGGTCGAGAGCGTACTTGATTGTAGGGAGTGCAGCGACGATGCGCTGAGGTGTATTTCAGTACCTCACCCCAGAGACCACCTGCAACTGACGTAGACCTACCGCTGGGTTGGTGATATTCAGCTCCTTATCCATGCTGAGAACCTGTTGAGCCCTTTCTGTTGTTTCCCAAGCCGACTCACGGGACATTGAAGTCGACACGGATGAGAACCCGCTCGCCCTCGAGCTTCAGGTCGGTGATGGAGAGCTTGGACGACAGTGACATCTTGAAAATGTAGCGAGAATAAGTTGAGCAACTCCGATTGAACGCGATGGAAGAGGCTGTCAAGACCGAGCTGGAGATTGAGGTGTTGTATAGCGAAACGGTATCGATGACAGAAGATGATACGGAAAGGAATGCTGACAAAGTGTAGATGAGGGGATCAAGGCAAAGGGATCAAGGCAAAGGCGAGATCTGGTCAGCGCGATATTTGATGGCGTTTTTTTTTAAGCTAGCTGAATTCACCAATATCGCAACAGGGCCACCGATGCCACGTGTCAGGAGATAAAATTAAAAACACTGAAACAAATAAATGTTGGATACGTTCACCATTTCACCGCTGCTTCTCGCTCTTCTCTTCTCTTCAGCTCCTTCTCCTTCTCCCATCCCGTCATAAGGCTTCCTCTTTCGCGGAGCCGATGTCAAGTACGCCTTCATCATCTGCGACTAAATCCTTGCGAGCAGACGCACAACCTTTTGCCCCTAAATCTCCTCCCTCTTTCAACCCCTCCAAGGGAAAATATCCTGGAGGGGTTTCTCCTTCCTCATGTATCCTCAAATCAGGTACATCTCGGTATGACTTGTGTATCGACATGACTCACGAGCACTAGCTCCCAGCCCAAATCCTTCGCCTCAAGGAATTCATACAGAAGCAAGAAACCCCCAGCCAAGGCCAGTCAGGGGCTACGTCCCCCAGGTCGTCCGACCAGTAAGTCAATTCCTTGCGGGTTGCTTCTTCTTGTGAGCGCAGCATCTTTGTGTGCTACTCGTTCCTTTTTCTACCACACCGCCTCTCCCGCCCTTCTCCCCTCACCCTTCACCTGCCACATCGGCGGTTCGCTCTTTCGGGAAACTCCGCCTTGAGTCCCTTGGGACCTTGAGTCGCTCTCGCAGCTCTTTCTTCCTGCCTCCTTGCTAGCTCTTCATCAATGGTGGCGCCCGAGACTCAGCTGATAAGGTACGCTCCGTAGGTGCGCGAGCTTGACTCCGAGCTCGAGGCCAAGATGTCGAGGATGCGAGTAGCTAACGAGCAGACTACGAGGAGCCATGAGGTACGTGCAACTGTGATCTTTCACTAGTCATCGCTGACGAAGACCTGTCCTTCCCACTGTGTGGCTTTCTCTCCCTTTGTCCTTGTCTTCGCCATCATTCGCTTTTATTGTGGCTTCTGAACATAACAGGCGGCCCTACGCGACAGGCAATCCTACTGTGAAGAAGTAAGTCGCGATGAGCGCGAAGAAGACGAACGAGCCGAACGGCGTCTTCGCACCGAGCGAGAAAACGAGCGCGATCGAGAAGCCTCTCGGGCCCGCAGATTAGCCGGCACTCGAGAATGGGACGGCGACCGAGTCAGGCCCGCGGAACAAGAGCGGTGAGGTCCAATCTTATTGCCTTCCCGCTCTTCCGTGCGACAGCAAAGCCGCCGTATTCAAGCCAGGCGACGCATCATGGGGAAGCTCGCGGGAGAGTCCAGCTTCGGCAAAACTATGTCCACCTCGAGTGGTTGTTATATATCTCTTTGCAGGCGCCGTGCGGCTGTACAAATGTCACTCTCCTGGACAATTCCCTTCCCGCGTTCAAATATCTTGTTGTGAGCAAAGTTTGTGGAGCCTTCGTGCACTGGCCATGCTCCTGTCAAAGCGGATCACCAAGGTTTCCAGCTCGTATGGCCTTCATCCCTCCACTTCGGATTACGAGATCACTGATGTCGATCCCAAATCTCAACGGATCTACCCACTGACAGATTCAGGCAGCACCGGTAAGGCCACGGAGAAGTTGAGCAGAGTTCTACATTACGAGCAGACTTGATCAGGGAAGTCCCGCAGAATACTCGCCGCCAGCGCAATGAGGACTCTCCCATCATTACAGCTGGCGCAGCCTATCCTTCGTGTCCCCCAGACGATCTCGAAGACTGTCCCGAGCTTGTCAATCGAAGCGATGAAAGACGGCCCTCTAGATACAGGTCCACCAGCCGGAGCTGGGAGGACCTGGTCCATCAACCTCACGACATCAGCCCTGCTATGAACAGGGCTCGGATTGCTGTCACTCGTCCGAGCTCTCCTGGAGATCCCGCCGTCCGATCGAGTGATCTGCGCGCAGAAGACGAGTTCATCCTGTCACGAAATGGCGACAATGGATGTATGAATCATCTCTATGGACAAAGGCGCTTCGACGACAGGTTTGATCAGCGGGACTTCTCTGACTCCTCCCGCAGCGCCCGTACCCTAAAATCTCAAATGATATTGAAATCCCAGTTAGACGTGTCAGTGAAGATCATGATCGTGCTGTTCCGCTGATTCCGCGTTAGAGGCGCGATCTTGTTGAGGGTGGTACTTACCTAGGATACCCCGGGCCTGACAATGTAAGGCAGCACCGCCCTCGCCCGGTATCATGCTGACTAAACTTCAGGACCACTATGAAAACGAGGTCAACGATCCGCGTTGTGAAGGGGCTTGCGTGCTGATACGACGGAATCTGACAGAGACCGAGGTACCGCAACGAGTACGCCGTCCGACACGACGCTTACTTTGATGATCTTCCGCGTGGTGCAAGTCTTGATACAGGTGTCCTTTCTCTGCTGATCTTCGCATCGCCCCTAGGTCCAACTTCGTTCCGGCATGCGTGTCCGCGAGCAGGATCAAGATGAGATTGTTCGCGCACTAAGGCATCGTCAGGTGAAATCCATTTCGATCAAGACCCGTCTATATACTGATTTCGTGGAAGCCATCAGAAGACGTTGTGGGCTTCTCTCCGTCGATCACGCAAGGCAGGCCCTTGCGAGAAGAGTCTATTGCGCCAGCTCGAGTGAGACCGCTGGAACGCCGAATTTGGATTCCGTTGATGATCGTGTATGCGTAGTCCGTCGTCGTTCGTGCACCCAGCTCTTCGCTCGAACGTGCAATGTACGACCATCCCGTACGTAACGCTCATCTGCATCTACTAAACAAGTTGACGCAGTGCTTGCGCAGCTTCAAACGCCGGAAGGTGGTCGCCAGCCTCGGGAGTTGACATTCTCCCCTGAGTATGGCTTCCGAGACGCAAGGGTTCGTCCATCAGACCAGCCTCATTGTCACTGATCAGCCGCAACAGCTCACAACGAATGGGCGACTCCCTGGTGTGGACGAGCTGATCGGACCAAATAGCTCGGTACATCGCATGTACCCTGCGCCAAACCAGATCACAGCCACATCGAATGTCGATTCTGGCTGGGAACAAGACGTAGCACCAACCCAAGGTATGGACCGCATCGGAGATGCGACTAATAAACACTACACGCCTGCGCATCACCCATCGGACGAGGCGCACAAGGCACGTCTCCACTAACTACAAGCTCGGTTCGGTCCCACTGATGGGTAGCAGTCTCCGAGTCTTGCCAGCGCGCACTTCTCAATCAACGCCTCCGACACCTATGAGAAGCCGCCGACTCCACCTCTTGAGGATCGGATCAGGCCTGGTACTCATACCAGCACCGGCGACGATGTAAGCAACGAAGCTAGCCGCTTCGTCGGCCGTGACATACCGCCGCACCTCCCGGAGCCGATCACACCGGCAGGATCGGACGGGGATGCCCCTGCCGCGAGGGCGGGAGCATACGTCGAGTGGGTTGGCATGGAGTGAGTCAGGCCACGATTCTTGATTTCACCCTGTCTAAACAAATACCTAGGTACTCGGACCCTGCTCTCAACGCCGCTAATCCCATCAGGAATGAGGAGCTCCTAGAAGGTCTCGCGCAGATGCGGCAGGATCGCGAGGCTAGACGACCCTCCGATCCAGCCAATACGGGTCCCGGCGGACTCGGTTCCCCGAGACAGGGTGATTCAGGCTGGGGCAGCAGAGCTCGCGGGGCGAATCAGGGAGACGTAGGCAACAACGCCGGCGGTGCCGCTGGGGGCAATGAAGCGGGGGGATTCCGGTCATCCGGTGACGGCTGCCGTAAATGCGGACAGCCTGGTCGTTTTGTCAGTACGACAACTGGGTTGATGATTTGCGCTGAATGGTATAGGCTCGTGAATGCCCGAATGGTGGGGTGATGAGTGTTACAATCGCGGCGGGTCGGGTCATATGGTGAGACCCCTTGTTCGAGCTGGATTGCCTTAAGGTCTGACGACTGCTTCTCAGTCCCGAGACTGCACCGAGCCTCGCGCCTCCCGCGGCGGCGGCGGGACGTGCTATAATTGTGGTCAAGAAAAAAGGTCACATGGTGAGGCACAAAGATAAGCATTGTCCGGCTACTGACTAGGCGTCCGGCTTAGTCGAGGGATTGTACCGAACCCCGCGCACAAGGTGGCGGAGCAAGCGGCACTACCTGCTACAACTGTGGCGGGACTGGCCACATGGTGAGTACAATGCAAGAGCATGATGCGGCCACTAAGTTAAAGTCCGCTATAGTCACGATATTGTACCGAGCCTCGTACTCAGGGTGGCGGGAGAAGTGGCGGGAGGTGCTTCAACTGTGGCGAAGCTGGCCATTTGGTGGGTCCCCTACACGCCTCCAGACATTGACTGACACCGATCAGTCAAGGGATTGCCCTCAACCCCGGGCCAGCGGCGGCGACTGCTTTTATTCCGGCGAATCCGGTCATATGGTTTGTCGTATCATGCCTCCGACTACTGACCGACGCCAAGCAGTCGCGAGAATGCCCTCGACCCCGAGCCAGCGGCGGTGGCGGCGGTACTTGCTACAATTGTGGACAGGCGGGGCATCTGGCGAGTTGGTCCTTTAATTGCACAACGTCTCGCTCACCTCGTTGTTTCCCTTCAGTCAAGGGACTGCCAAGAGCAGCGGCAGGATGGACACACCGCTCGAGGCGGAGGCGGCGGGAGAGATGCATGGGGAGCAAGCGAGAATCAGTTACATCCTCAGTGGGGCGCACCCGCCGAAAACCGATGGGACACTGATGGCAATTGCCCTCCCTTGCCACCAGCTATCAGCTGATCCTCCTGTAGAAGCCCAAGAGCCGCCTGCCGCCAATGTCGCAGGTAAGATGATCCATTTCGCAGCACGCGGACTCGCTCAAGGTACACTCTGCAGATGACGGCTGGGGATCCCAACAGCCCACCTCAACCGAAAACACTTACCATCAGCCGAGGACCGCAGAAGTCCAGACCACGCCCACACCGACGATCGATCAGCCTCACGCTGGACCAGCCATCCACCCCGACCGGCTTCGCGTGCTGGGTAGGGCAGCGCCCGGCAATACTGTAGGACGTGGAGCCGCTCCAGTGCGTCCTCAAGTCCCAAACCCTCAGTTGCCTTCAACTGCGGAAGTGGATGTGAGAGATCACCCATGCTATCTTCGCATATATTGATGAGGAACTCTAGGAGACCAGCGAGGTCACAGGTGGTTGGTGACCGGAACTCTCCAGAACACAATGAACGCACAGGCGAATATCTCTTTTCATGCTCAGGTCTCGACCTGGTGATGGTAGCAGACCCAAAAGATTTCCCATCGTCCTACGAGCCTTCACCCCTTCTCTAGGACCGATCTCACCCACTAGTGAGAGGTCGTATACCTTATACAAGCATTCGCTTCCTTCAGCCGCAGCGTGTTTCCCTTCCTCATATATCGACGTATATAAAGATCCTTCTATGCCCCGGTTGATCGGGACTATGCACGCAACAGTGTGACGCATTCTCCCAAACACTCGCCAGGCAGTTGACGTCGTAGAGTCTCTGATCACCAGCTGATCACGTCATGTCCATGGTGAATGACCCGTTGGACTGTAGCGCGACCGAATAATAACGTGTCAGGCTAGTATTTGATGTCCGCTACATGTCTCACCCCGCCGCTGAAAGCCCGATCACCGCTCTGACCATCTCGGACGGCTTTCCCTGTGTCATGATCCCTGCTCCTCCGTGTACGTCGACAACTCTTGGCTCGATCTGCACAAAGGTGACTTAGCGGGAATGTATAGGGGATTTGTTGTCGTGCTCACCGAGTCAAGGCGGTAAGCATCTTTAGCCTCCTGGAGGTTGATTGCGTTCTTCTGAAGGACCAACATCAGCTCAGCCAAATGACTGCCAAGCGGCCAGCAACCGTTGTCGTGAGAGATACCAGGGTGGAAGTCACCTTCCAGCCCTCTCGAACTTTCCGTTCTGCACCGCGCTGGATTCTGGAATCCTCATACTCGTTCCGCTGCTCAGCCCTGGCGACTCATCAATCGTACGTCATAACCGATGGGACTGAAAAGACTCACGACATGACCCATACATCCGTCCACCCTCCTTTCCGAACAGGCTCCGGCGTCTCCTTTTGTTCCTATACCACCGCTCGTCAGCTGTGTCAGGCGTTTGCTGCAGAAACCCACCTTTTCTGGCTTGACCCTGGGTGTCTGTCCAATACCTGATAAAGCCGCCAGCGTACCTTGCAACAAGCTTGTCGGGGCCAAGGGAGCTGTACGTGGCGGCTTCTTGACTACCACGGGCGGTTTCTTGGTTGTACCAGCTGGAGGTGGGGTGGGTTTCGTCTCACCCTCGCTTGACGCCGGCTTCGGGGTACCGGTGGAGGACACCAAGCCGGGCTTCTTGGTGAGCTTTGGTAGCACTCGGCTCGACTTTGGCGAGGATTTCTTGGCAGCCTCGGCAGGAGCTGGTGATGCGGTAGCTGGGGACGGTCGGTCGGCGGGCATGTTGGGTGAAGTGGACTTTGACGTGGAGAGCTTTGCGGTGGTCAGGTGCTTGTCGAGCTTCGTAGGCTTGGACGGTTTGACGTCGTCGGTGAACTTCACCTCGTCTCGCTCTCGTCCCGCCCGACTGCTCTCGTCTGCCTTCCCATCGTCCGGTAGCTGCTGTAGACTCGGCTGTGATTCCTTCTCCTCGCTCTCCGGCTCTGGGGACTCGATTATCTTTCTCACCTTCTTCCCTCCCTTCGCTTCAAGCTTCACCACCGCTTCCTCTACCTTCTCGGGCTTTGTCGACATCACAACCCGATCCGTCTTCTCCACCTCCGACCCAGCAGAACTGGAGTAATCCCGTATCACCGGCTTCCCCTTCTTCCCCTTCTTCACCACCTCTGGCTCACTGAGTCCAGCCCACGCGTCCTGCGGCGGTGGGACGGTCGAATCACCAGCCACATGAAGCGTGATCTTCTTGGGCGAGGATGAGTCGGGGATCGTACTTGCCGTAGCGAGCGGGTCTTGTGGAGGTGCGACCGTCGATGCGGGGACGACGACCTCGACTGTCGCATTGGATTTAAGGCTTGATTGACGTCGTGGAGGTGCAGACGATTGAGCGGTACTGTAATCAGTCTTGAAGAACTGAGCTGGATTGACCGCTCCTAGCTCCTTCTCAAGTTGGGTCGCTTCCTCGGTCGGTGTTTCCGGTATCCTCAACTTGACCTTCCCCACCTTCTGGCTCTTCACCTCAGGAACCGGCGTCATCTTCGGCTTCTTGCCCCTCCCACCATCTTCGACCTCCAAGTCCCGCCTCTTCTTCCCTTTCCCCTTCCCCTGCGTCGACTCATCCTTGGGGACTAACGGACTACCCTCTGGCGGAGGTGTCAACGGCGATGTCGAAGGCTCGAATTCGCGATCACTGACTCGCCGTACGGGTGAGTTTAGAGCTGGAGGGAATGGCGGGATCGAGTCGAGCTCGTCTGATGATTGGAGGATCTTCTTCCGGGATGGAGTCTTCTTCCGAGGTGAGCGGCGGTGGTCGGACATGTCACTCCAGCTTCGCGAGGGGGATCGATGTGTGTCTCCGTGGGTAAGGTGTCAAGGATGGGCTCCATTGGGTCACAGCGGTCCAAGGGTGAGGTTCCGGAGCCGAGAGGCAGAGGGAATTGAAATTGGATTGATTGATTCAGTCATTCAGGCGTTGCTTTGGTTCGGCCGGTCCCGTCGGAAAGCGGACTCTCACCCAATGTGAGGCGCAAAGCGATGTCGCCGGAAACAAGCATGCATCTTGTACAACAACAAAACATGCAATGTCCCTCCCATGCACCCTATCGCACAGTCAATGCACCCAGTAAACCGATCGATACCACCCCGACCAGCCCTAAGAAATCCCATGCAACCACAACTCCCCGTGCAGCCGACTTGATCTTCGCTCCCGTACCATTCGCCGCTCCCGACCCCGCAAACATCTGCATATTCCGGTAGTACGTGTACTGCGTCGTCGGGGTCGCCCAAGTCGAGTCGTCTCCGCCGAAGAAGGTGGAGAAGAATAGGCCGCCTATGGATGATATGGATGAGGAGGCGCGGAGTTCGAGGTTGGTGAATGAGATTGCTTGGACGCCATTGTACCATAGTCTGAGCGAGCAGCATCAGCAGAGCGGTGTGGCAGAAATGGCGGATGACATACTGGATGATCCCATTGGACGTCCCGACCTCGTTGAGAACCACCAACAACCAGATCATTTGCCATTGTCCGGTGACAAATGTGAAACCTCCCCGGCCCAGCGACGTCCCGAAATCCGAATTGCAGATGACATCCGACTGGGAGCAGAAACCGCTTGGTGTGGTCGGGACGTACGCGTACACTGCGGAACATGAGCGCGGTTCTGTTGAAACCGAATCGTAATTGAGTCACCTTCTCCGGCGCCCTCGGTCCTCCACATTATTCGCGTACTGAAACATCCCGTCCCATCCGTCTCATTCCCCCCCGAACACCCTCTCCTGTCGGGACCACCTCTCAGACCCGGTAATTTCCCACCCATATTGAACCTGCTCTCATCAGCCCTCCCCATACCTCGTTGGGAGACCAAAGGCATGACCTCGACTCACGCGAAACCCTCCGGGAACCAAACATCGTAACTCAACAACATGCGCTCAAACTGTCCATCACTCGTCGCATTGCCACTTCCACTCACACTTCCACTCGTCGAACTCGTAGCGTTCAGCGGAGCAGCGTAGAATTGCGTGCCTCCCGTGCCCTTCGAGTACGATCCTTGAGGGTACTCTACGCGCAGGACCGGGGGCTGTCCACCCAAGTCCGTCGAGTTTGAATATGTCACAAGGGCAGTGGTGCTTGGTGTAGCGGAGGCGGAGGAGATTCTGGTAGATGACGATCTCCGACGGACGAGGGTGGATGTCGTCGTCGATGGATCGGGCGAGAATACTCTGTTGTCATCAGTATTGACCTGAATCTGAAACGCGTGAGAGCTCACATGTCTGAGGAACCAAACGATATCCGTCCGGTCAGCCACCAGTTTTGGTTGACCCAGTTGTCGGTGTCGCCAGAGTTGAGGGTGGAAGGTGGGAATGAGAAGTTGTAAGTCCCGGAGGTTAGGCCGTAGGATGCTTTGAGGTCGGAGAGGGCGGCGAGGGTGGAGCAGGAGAGGATAGGGATGAGGAGGAGCGAGTAAAGCGAGGGCAAGCTGGCGCGTGGTGGTTTGCGCATGATGGATTCAGTAGACCTGAAACGTCCCAGGAGCAGTAAAGGATACCAGATTACAGCAGATTACACCAAAGCAACGGTGAACCACAAATAGACCACCCGGAATATTTTCGGTCCCATGCCGGCTTTGAGCGTAACGACCAACGCCTATCCGGCCAGCTAGCAGGCCTAGTTGGCCGCTCCCCAATTCGGACATTGTTAACAGGCCACCGCGTCCTCCGCCTCCGAAGTCCTCCGCCTCCGAAACGCGGTGTCTTTTCCCCCGTAAATCTGCTTCCCTGCGCATATGGATATGACTTCATATAGGATAAACAGACATCATGGTATACAGTGTCATATGCAAAAATGCTCGAAATGCCCGGGTCAATCACACAACTCTCCTTTACTCTCCCCTTCCCTATACTTCTCATAGATCCGCATCGTCATCGAGCTGCGACGGTTTCAGTATCCCGGGCACACGCATCGCCGCCTCCCTCTCTTCCAAGGCTTTCCGCTCCGTCTCCTCTTCTCTCTCCTCGATGTACAACTCCACATTATCTCCCGAGAACTCTTTGAGTGAGATGAGGAAGTCGCGCAGGGTGAATTTGAATTTGAATGGATCGGATGAGTGGTCGAACATGAGGGATACAAATGAGTTGATCTGGGCACTGAGCAGAATGTCAGCGTGGACAAGCTCGCCTGACAGCGCCACGTACGATTGGACGTGCCCGAAGGCGTTGGAGAGGAGGTCGGCAATGTACTGCTTCAGGAAAGCAGTGTTGGTTATGTTTGGGTCGGGAACGGTGGCGGGGTCGAAAAGCGGTGCTTTCACCGAATTAGTCTCGACAAGCGAGAGTAGCCGAGCAAGGAGGATGGCCTGGAGCTTGAAGCCTGCGACCAGTCAGTCGGAAGTAAATATCCCATATGTGAGACTTGCCGCTCTTGTGGTCTGTGTCGGTGAGCACGAAGAACACATCGCCGAGCATGTTGAGGAGGTATTGCTGGTAGAACTGGTTGGCGATCTCGGGCGATGAGCTGGCGAAGTTGTTGACAATCTCGAAGGCAACTGGGGCGGATTAGCATTGAAATTTGCATATAGTAGCGGTTATAGCTCACTATTTAAACCAGTTTCCGCAATATCCCGCATAGTGTGCTTGAACGCCCAGACAACCGAATCCATGACCAGCTTGAATTGCGACGGGGGCAGCTCGAGCAATGCTGGTCATTGTCAGCATCACAATCACATGAATCCCTCTCAACTCACCCGGGAAGCAAGTGAGATTGATAGCCCGTAACAACTTGAAGAAGCCAACGCGATGCTCTGGGAACTCCGCAAAGTCCTGGTTGATCATCCCTAATGTTGGTTCGAATACAGCGTCGAATATCGGCCCTATTTGAGGGTTGAGAAGGCTCTGAGTCGTCCGTCAGTATTGTCTTCATTGATCCAAGACGACTTCGCTCACCCCCAGCTTCGACACGATCGTCGCCATCACATTCAGCACCTCCGCATCCCGCGCAGCCGGAACGTTGCGGTTGTAGTCTCCCAGTATGGCGTCAAGCAGCCCAGGAATCAGGTTGGCGTTGACGCCGTCGAGATCCTCGGCCTTCTTGACATACGTCTCGACGAGCTTGAGGATCTCCTTCTTGATTGTCCGCAACGACCGGACCTTCGGAGTCTTCGTCGCAATCAAACCTAAGAATGACCAGTCATTGGCCATCCGGAACCTCACCCTGCCCACTTACCTTGATTGGCCACCTGCTCGCTAATGATCCCGCTGACTGCCTTGTATAAGCCGAGCATGTCGAGCCAGATGCGACCTAATTGAGGAAGGAAGAATGAGCCGATCGAAGTGCATGCCGAAACATTCGTTTTGAGGATATTCGACATGATTTTGACATTATCAGCATTCCCCAGGACGTCGATATTGCTGGCGGCTTGTTGCATGAGGTTGTCCCACTGTCTCCATGTTAGCCTTTACTCTGCGTCCAGGAGAATGTGACGAACAGCGTTATTGGGCAACTCCATGAGCTTGTCAATCAGCCGCTCCTGCGTCGGTTTGTTCGGTTGCGCCGAGATCATGTAGCCGACCGCCTCGTAGAAGGTGTGCACCTGATATGGACTACGGTCAGCACTGGTAGATCTGGCAGATGGTCGCAGAACTGACCTGCTGTGGAGCCAAATCTACTGTTATCCTGTGCAGTGTCCGCAGAATCTCATCGATGAAAGGCTCGTGCTCTCCCGCTTGTTGCATGACAAAGTGTCGCCGACATTTCTGTGCGATTTTGATGAAGGTATCACATGCCATGTCCTGGACACCTGAAGCTCGGAAATTAGCTCTACTCGTGCAGTTCCTCATGCTGCTCGACTCACCCTCATGCGTCTCGTGCATAAACTCAAAGAGCTTGTTGACAACCGTTTTGAGAAACTTCCAATGCGCTTTGAGGAACCGAGGGTACTGGCCAACAATGTACATGATATCCGACGCGCAGACGGCCTTGTTGTCCTTGCCGCGCTTCATCTCTGTAAGACCAAGCAAGTCTTTGATGACTGTGACAAGGAATCGTTTCTCCGTCTCCTCATCTGTGGGAGACTCCGTTAACTTCTGGCAACATCAATGTGGAGGTTACATACTCATTGCTCCTGACACGGACCCGATCGCCCAACACAATGTGTTGAGGTTATTCCAGGACCACTCGGAACCGTCGATCTGGCCCAGATCAGCCATACTGTTTCTGCTCAACGTCCTCGTTTCACTCACCTGCTTCGAGAGCTTGTCCGTCATGATCGTTTCGGTGTCGGCAACGTCCAAATGTGTCAAGTACACCAGAACCTCTCTCATGCTCTTATATAGCACAATAGTGTCGCTCTCCTTCATGAACTCCCGGACAATCTCTCCCTCATCATTCTCCACGATGAGCACCTGAAGCAAATCAGCTTAGTCACTCTCAGATGATACAATCCTCTCACCTCCTCCGGTTTCACCATCTTCTCAATCATCACCAATCGCAAGTTCGAGAGGATGTCGGCGTAGATGTTTTTCCGTAAAGGTACTCCGTTCAACGCCAACCCCTGCGTTCCATTGAGACCGCCTCCCAGCCCGCCGAGGTTCAGGTTCATCAATGGATTGATATCGCCCATGGGTAGTGATTGAATCTCCTCGTACAGCTCCGCAACGAGCTAAATCTATCAGCTCCCATCTATCCAACAACTCGCCATCCTCACCTTGCCCCAGTATTCAAGGCAGATCTTGAAAACTTCTCGATCGTCAACACAGGAGATTTTGATGAGGTATAGGTGTGCGTTGATGAGGAGCTCAGTGTTGTCGGGAGTCTCGATGAGGCGAAGGTGAGTATGTAGGAAATTGCAGAGGAAAAGGGCGAGGTTTTTTATCAGCTGTTGATCCTCGTCCTCGGATGAAGCGTATGCTGCGGCCATGTCTGTAAATCATTAGCTCATTCTCTCATAAATGCATCGAGCCTCACCTGTGCTGGGTGGTACGATTCTGTTGATGCTGGTCATGACCACTTGGAACAGGGTGACGAATTTGCCATTGTATTCGGGTCCGACATTGAGCCCCCCGATCTCCGACAAGCATTTTAGTGTTACATTCCGGAAGTCTGCCACCTCGAGGAACTGCCCGTCGTAAGCGACAGCTCCGATACTACGAAGACGAACTTACTCTTGAAACGAGAAAGTCGATGATCTGCGTCTCGAAGATGTAGCCAAGGGGAATCCAATTCAAGAACCGTAAGAGCGTCTCCAGCGTTGCTTTGATCAAGCTCGGCTTATTCGCCTTCTCCAGCACCTCGTTACACAGGTTGAAGATGTCGGAGAACTCGCTGCACATGTTCTGCTTGAGCGCCTTCGTCTTGGCCTGTGTCATTTGTTCGGCAGAAAAGTCGAAGATCTCTTCGGAAAGGAGCTTGAGGATGACCATGTTGTTCTCGCAGAGGGATAGGTTGGTGCGGGAGGAAGCGACGATTTCGGGGATGAAGGAGGGCCAATCTTTGGGCCATGCTTGCTTGAGAATCTGATTAAGACCAGGATCGGTAAACAGCTCATATCACACGTACAAAGCTTGTCCCAGAAGGACAAACCCGGCTGTGTGCGCGTGTGAGCTCACCTGCACCAATACCAAGTTCAGCTTGTTCAAGTACCCCTTCTCTCTCCGCATCCTCGCCTCATCCGACGAGAGATCCACGGTGACCTGGACGATGAAGTTTCGAATACCTGAACACCAATATCAGGAGAGAGACATGCTATGAACTGCTTGCCGAGCTCACCTGTTTGCTGTTCTGCCGGTAACGCCTTCCATCGTGTTTGAATGAGCTTCTCCAAGACCTGCAACGCTATGTACTGCAGGAGAAGGTGCACATCAGCATCGTCCTCGAGAGCATCGACGGATAGCCGCATCCGACGGACGCGCCAGGCCAGGAGTGCATCGCTCACCTTCGTATTGACACTCTGTGATGTCTCGAGAACTCCCGGTACCCGCTGCCACGCGTCCGGGTTGTCCTGGAACTGGGTGAGAACCCGTTGAGCGTTCTGTTGCTATTGCGGAACATATATCAGCTTTTTCGCTTGCCATTACGGCGAGCAGCTGTCGGCCGCCTTGTGACAGGAATGCAGCAGCTCACTTGTTCCCCAGCACCAGTGTAGAATGCCTGGACGACCTGGTCCAGCAAGCTGTGATACAGCTCGGTCAGCTCTTCCTGAAGTCGAGGCGATGGTTTAAGCGATCACCCACTTAATGTCGAGATCTTTCGAGAAGTCGAGGATGCCCTGTCACGATCAAGGTCAGCTTCGCCTCGTGAGCTGGCTCAAACACCCGGACAGCTCGTTCTGGGAGCTGTCAGGAACAACCGAAACTCACCTCCATCTCGCCCAGACAGCCACAGTCGGAGTCGTCAGGCGGCTCGATGGGGAGAAGGGAGCTCGGATCTGCTCAGGCGGAAGAGGTTGATCAGCTGGAAACTGGTGTTGTTGTAGTGGCGACTGAAGAAGCTGGTGTATGGCGGGATTCACCTGTCGAGCTCAGGGGACCACCTAGAACGGGGGAAAGGAGGAGGTTCAGATCGAAACACCGGTGCGGAAGCAATGGAGACGATGAGCTGAGTGTGAATGATCAACCAGAGTAGACCTCGATAGGACGGATGATTGAGCTTCGCTCACGAGCGGCTACTGAATGGAGCGCCACTCGCCGTCAAATTGCCGGAAACGCCGGGTTCGACCAGGAAATTCTCGTTGATTTTTTTTGCCTTCCTTTGTATCTGGTTTCCGTACAACTGTCTTTCACCCGTCGCATCGCATGGTCCGAAACCTGTCAACTCGCTCGTCACACCGTTTGCTCCTTGATGATCCAAGTCCGCCTTCTTGTCCAGCTTTTCATGACGACTACAAGGAAACATGAGGTTCACTCCCGCCGATCCTTCCTTTACGGGGTCGATCACACGTCGACATGACCTATGGGACAAAGCTTGCTGGTCCTGACGAGACACTGACATCTGTGTCGCTTTCAAAACTATCATGCAGTTCCCGTCCCTCCGCCGTCATTGACCGCTTCCTGTACCAGAACCGACCCAGATCCCTCTAGGTGCATCGATACACCAGAACCAGAATACACCGGGTCGCCGACCACGACTCTCACTAATACGCTACCGCCGGTTCCTCGCTGCAAGAACACAATCCTCGTTATGAACATCCCGGAAACCCCGCGTAAGCTCCAGAAGAAGCGAGTCTCGTTCAACCCATCCAGCGCTAACGAGTCAATCGCCATCATCACGCCTAACCCTTTGACTCCCGGAGCCGAACCTCAGGTCGAGGACACCTTCACGCCATACGCCAGCTACTTCCCGGAGTACGACCCGATCCTCTCATCCACCAAGTCCGTCGCGCCGTTCACGCCAGACCCTACTCCACCTGCAAAGCGACAGACGCCGTGGCTGAACAAATTTCGGCTGACCAGTCCGACCACTCAACCTGACCTCCCGATAACTTCGACTCCGATCAAGACCGCGGCCTCCGACGACGAATGGCACCACCATCCATATTATTTTCCGGAGTACGAGCCCATCTACCCTCATACCTCCACCTCCGACCCCTGGGCCCGCGCATATCCGCTCAGTCCAGCCGAGATGCAGGCTCGGCAACACTCCGCCGCTCTCGGTCATGCCGTGGCGATCCACTACCCAGCGCTTCCCAGGTTCGCCGAGTACAATAGTGGCGGCGGAGCGGACCAGGCGAAAGCCGGGTGGACGAGTGGGAAATATGGCGCTGAGGGGTGGACGGGGTGCGGGTGGGAGGGTGAGAAGCTACCGAATGCCGACGGAGCAAGCTTTGCGGCGCCGATGCCGAAAGGTGTTCCGCTGGAGGGTGAGGGGAAGAAGAAGGGCGGAGGAGGTGGAGGTGGGGGAAAGAAGAAGGAGGAGGGCGAGGAAGGGGACGGTGAGAAGGAGGAGGGGGGCGAGGGAGGCGAGGGAGGCGAGCATGCTGGAGAGCCCGCTGCGGCTGGGGGCGAGGAAGGGGGCACTGCAGAAGCGGCGGACAGTGGGAGCAGGAAGAGCAAGAAGAAGAAGAAGTAGTGGGCGATGTCGGCGAGGGCGAAGGCAAAATTGACCTGCCATTTGCACCCATACAGCTCCTGATCCGATTCCAGTTTCATGCCACGATTGGTCCAAATGATAGTCCGTCCCCCTTGCAACCCTAGCGACCTCGCAGAGCTATAAGATAGCTCAAAACGCAGATCCCCTCGAGGCAGACAGCCGGGATCCGAGAAGCACGTGCTTGCCGTTTCTCACAGCTTGACAGCCATAGCGAACCCACTAGCGCTGTCAGTACCAGATCGCGCTGACTCAAGAAAACTGGATTTACTCACTCCCAGGCTTTGCTCCCAACCGTTTGGATCCCACTCATCGTCACCATCTTCCCCTTATCCCGTTTGGCCCAATCACAAAGTCTCCTCGAGCCCATCACATCGCTACCCGGAACATCATTCTCTTTCGTGGCGATCCTCTCCCACAGCTCAGATCAGTATTTACCCTCTTCCTTCGCCCTCATTCGACGTACCGACCCCCTCTGATCGCGTTATCCACGAGTATAAGCCCACCCTTCCGGGTCAACCTGATCGACTCCATGAAATACTCGTATATCCGCTCCTGATCCGCGTCAATGAACACGAGATCGTAACCCCTTTGATCGAGCGGCAAACCCTCCTCGGTTCCAAGAGGCTTGACAAAAAGTCCGTTCCGATCTCGGAGGATATCCAGAGCGGGTCCGATGTGTACTTTAGGGAAAGGGTAGAGGTCCGTCTCGAGGAAGAGCTCGTTGGCTAGTCTCGCGTGTAAAGGTGAGAGCTCGAGCGCATCGATCTGGCCGTGTTTCGGGAGGATGGAGGCGAGGAAGAAGGTCGAATACCTTTCATATTAGATTAGCTCAGCGCCAATCACATTGGCGCCCAAACTCGTTGCGTGAGGCAGACGGGTCACTCACCCCCAGAGCGTACCGATCTCAAGTATCTTCTGCGCCCCCCGCCCCTTCGCTAGAACAGAGAGGAACTGCCCCTGTATCGCGCTCACTCCGGTATCGGAGACACCTTCGTCCATCGCGCGTCGTCGATGCTTGTCGAGAGCGGGATGGCCAGCGAGGATACCCGGGTGGACGAGCTTGGATTTGAGGTACGCGTCGGTCTCTGCAGCGGTATGTTCTGCGTCCGGGCTCTGGGGCGGGATGGTAGAGTTAGCCGACTCACTTGAAGCGAGATTAGTCAGCCGTCTCGGGAGGGAGGGTCGGCCGCGTCCTATCGGAACTGTATTTCAGTCCGCGAGAGGGTACCGCCGATAAGACATTGTCCCGAACGGTCGACTGAGGGCTGGGCCGACTCGATGGGGGCCAACGTAAAGGAAGATTCTCCGCGCAGACGCAAAAGCTGGTGACATCTGTCAAGGAAGGGAAGGCTTCGTCTTCGTCGTCAGTCAGGTTGTAAGCTTCACGATTCGGCTGCCTGCATCTTTCGGTCCGGCGAGGTTGACGTTTGCTCGGCCGAGAGGTCTCGGTCGAATCGGTGGACCAAGCCTAGGATCATTCTGATGCCAACTATTTGAATTGTCGACCGAGATATGTTTCAATATAATCGCTACGGCTGTAGGAGTTGTGACGAGGATGATGGGATGATCTGTCTCCAGCGTAAAGACATGAGAGTTACCCCGCAATCACGTTATTCCGAACGACGATTCCCGCTGGTGCCTAGTGACGTAAAGATCTGCGCCGTTACATTATGGAGGAGGCCGGAAGCAATTTGGGCCGCATCCCATCCATGATAAACCATTGAGGGGGTTCATAGTCTGGGAGATCTCCTGCATCTGATCTGCTTCCTCCGCCTACTAGTCTTTCTTTTTCCGGGGTTTCTGCCTTCCTTCCCGCTTCGCGACCTGCCTCGCTAATCTCAATCCACACCTGCCGATCAGAAAAGTCCTACCGGATGTTGACTTACGCATTACACAGATCCTTCACTCCGGTCTCGCTCCGTCGCCATTCCGGAGACTCGTGCAATCCGCACATCCGACAGCACTCCACGTCCCCAGGCGGTCGAACGAGAGGTCGAGAGGTAGTTCCTCCAGGACTCTTCACGTCGCCATACATATCTGAAGCGTGGGATGCGGGAGTCGGATAGACGGCTTCCGGGACGTGATGAGTTTGAGGAGGTGGGTGAGCTGGATATGGCATGCTCTCAATGTGTTGCTCCTCGTACTCTTCGCGGTCGCGCTTCATGAATGGACTTGATCTCGGCCACTCGGATGCTGGACGTATTGACCACTCCTGCTGCGGTGTCATGAGAGCGTAGCTTCCCGGTGATCGAGGCGAGAGCTCCACCTGCTTCGTGTTTTGGAAGCATGAGAAAACAAGGGTTCCGTAGGGTATGAAGACGCTCGTGACGTGTCGATATGTCCCCTCTGACGTGATCGAATGTTTCGCTCCGAATCGGGTCGTGCAATTCGTCCGCATCTCGTCCGGTCCGGTCGCAAGCTGGCTGGGATCCATATCGACCCCTCGCATCAGGTCGGAATATTCCTCGGTCTCATAAAGCCCATCAAACTTGCTCAAGAGGCCATGCGGTCGGGGAGGGGGCCAGGAGAAGACGAGTGAGTTGGGTCGGGTGGGTGATTTGGCGGTGGTGTGGAGTTGGAAGATCCGGGTTGGAGGGAAACGGGACGGTGGGGGAAGGGGTATTTGGGAGGAGACGTTGATATGCAGTGCTTCGATTTGCTACTTGTCAGCAGAGTTCGGGTTGGGGATCACTCACATCTTCGCCCATATTGCCCGTCCCGCAGAAGTTGGACCACTCCTCGTTCTGCCGTCTCGGGTCATTATTGCCCGCTGGATCCTTATCTCGTATTGCATGGAAGAACGCCAGGAGTATCCCGTCCGCGACCTATCTGCAGTCAGGGCCATCTTTCGAGCGGGACGTCCGACTGACCCAGTTGAGGACGAGATCCAATATGAGGTACTCGTCGTCCTCCACGAACGTCGACGCATCATACGGGATATCCACGTCCTCCGGTGCACATCCCAGGACCTTCCGCACCCGACTCAGCCTCGCATACCGCATCCTTAGGAAGGTATCAGCCCTGCCTACCTCACCTGGGCCGTACTCACCTCGTAACGCTCCCTTGCAGATCATCCGACGCTATAGCATTGGCCAGATCTCTCCTCGCCTCTGCTCATCAGGCCTGCTCTACTCAGAGGGGACTCACGTTCCCGCTCCGCCGGATGGATGAACTCAATCACTCCTCTTCCCAAGAAATCGATCTTCTGCTTTGCGAGATGGGTGGATAGGACGGGGTCAGGATGAACGAAGACGAGCTCGAGTTTGGATCCGGAAACAGCGGGATCCGGGAAGAGAGGTGTCAACAGCGACCAATAGCATCGCACCCCGCCGACACGCTAGTCATCCAATCAGCTGCATCTCCTGCATGGTGATAGGCTTACGGGTACGACAGGGGGACGAGGCGTGCTGGACGAGGCGACGGCGCCAGAGTTCATATCCCGCGTGGTGATGACGAGATGATTGTTCCGGAGTTTCGGGTCGTCGATCGCTCCTTCGATCGCTGGGCGCTTAGGTTCGATCACTCCCGACATCCCCATTGAGAGATGAGCTCGGATCAGTGAAAGTCGCCGAGGACAACGCCCAATTCCTGGTCTAGATTGAGCTCCTCTTGTCCCGGGGGATGGCGAAATGCATCAACTAAGTGATGCTTGTAATCGCCCCGAGCAGATGATGAAGCCTTTTCTCAGGCACTGAACCAGCGGATCCCACCGTTTGCAACTCTCTTGTCTTTGGGAACTTCTTTAGTGATCTAGCGGTCAATCCACGTCCTGTTGTCAACCCAGTAAGATTCACTATGCTCGACCTGACAATCCTTTAAAGCGTAGCGAGCCAAGCGGCGGATCGTATACCATGGCCATCAAGGGCATAAGGTAAATATACCCTTCGATACCTCATCCCCCGGTGACTGACGTCCCCAGCGCTTTCCTGGAGGACAGGACCGCATATACTCCTCCTCCACCCAGGCCACATCTTCTGCACACCTCCATCAAACACCACCTCTCGACCGAGGTCGAGTTGTTACAAGCCTTGTGGAATCGCTCAAAGCATCAACATCGCTCGCAGCTATTTCTCCGGCGTCTTCGAGGCGTTCTCAGACTCGGTCGGCTCGTCCAATCTCTCCTGCTGGATGCGAAGGGGATTGCACGGCTATCTCGTCTGATCCCTAAGGTCAGGCTTCGCTGCTCCGAATCCCCATGATTGAGGAGATTGATCTTCATCCAGTTTGTAACCGCTTTAATCGCCGCGTCAAATTCGACATCCCAAGTGGTCGAGCTCCATTACTTCCTCCCTCTCCACACGCTCCTCATCGGGATCTACGCCAGACTCTTCGCCACGGCATCGAACATCGCTGGTTCCCTTAACCTCGACATGGGATACATCCTAGCTGGTCGATCGAGCTCTAGACCACGTCGGCCTCAGAAGAGGAGAATTGAGAAGCAGCGATCAGAGCCGACGGATGGAGTCGCGACGGAGATGATCGTAGGTGGGATGGAGATAGGGACGAAGATCGCTCGACCCTTGATAGTCGTCGACCCAGTCCCAGTACCATCCTCCTCCCCAGTGATCGTGGCCTCCTCCTCGGCAGGTGATGATGTCGAGATTGTCCCATCCGTCGAGGAATCCGGGATTCCCCATGATCTCAATCCCCACAACCCGGAACCGGCTCAATGTACCCATGCAAACGACGATATCAATCGAGAAAATCGACCACAGCCTGAAGCGGCGAAGCCCTCACGACCGGGCAGGAAGAGAAGAACAGACGAGATGGACGACATTTTCGGCTTTTGAAGCTGATCTCAGCCCTCATGCGATATACGATATAGGCATCGCACCAAAGTCGAAGCGGACGACCGGATAAATGACGGCAAGCTTCGATCTGTCGATCGGACGGAGAAGGCGGGTCCTGAGAAAGGAAGGCGGAACTCTTTCGATCTCATACCGCCTTGGGAATGGACGCGGGCTTTCGTTCTGCTGAAAATGATTGAGCGATGCATTCTGTTCAGGTCCGAAGGGCTTGTTCCAGCCGTCTGATCATCTCGACAAGATCTCTCCCTCCAGCTCCACCGGCTTCCAAGGCAACACGCAACTGCTCTTCCTCCTCCTTGGACAGCTGTCCGACGGGCTGCAACGTCCAGGACACGATTCTTGTGAAGCTCGGAGGAGCCTCAGAAGTGCCGACGACGAAGATGAGGGTGCGGATTTGATCATCTTCAGTTGAATGCGGTAAAGGAAGGGCGACACGGATGGTGCTTTGCTGCAGCGTAAGGGTCAGGGGGATGGCTGCAGGGGCTTCAGGGGTCTCAGCGGTTGTGCCGGTAATCACATGAAGACAATCTTACCGCCCATGGGGTCGTCGATTTCATCCATCGAGTCTGCATCTTCGCTTTCACCATCCTCTTGCTGGTCGTCTGCTTGATCCAGCAAGCTCGGTCTGAAGACGCTACAGAACAGCTGATTCAGAACGACCTGGTCCCTGAGCGCCTGCATCATCTTGTCAGCGCCTCTTGCACGTGAGATAGCTGAAGCAGATGCAATATCATTGAGAAGCACTGACCGCTATCAAGCGCTCAAAGTCCGTCCAGGTTGGCGATATCCCGAATCTCGCTGCGATGAAACCCGCAGGACCCGGTTGGGCCATGGCCCATCGCTGAGACAAGTTGGCAGCCTGACCCTTCGTGGATGTGGGTCGGGCAACGAAGTCGGATTTGTAAGGAAACGCAAAGGCGCTCGAGTCTCGCGAGGAGGTATGTCCGGTCATTGAGGCTTGCTGAGTGTACTGATTGGGTCGGATCAGCTCGCAACAATGATTGAGGGAGAACTCACGATGAGCTGCTCGAGCTTCACGAGTGCGTCCCATGATCCCGCCGACTCCTTCTCTAGCTCGCGTTGGGAGAGCCAGCTCGCTCTGACCCGTAGCCCTCCTAAGGTATCGCCGGATGCTCTGCCGCTTGCCTCGTCGACGTATTCCAGCACCCATGATCCGCTGAGCCACGGTTTCTCGTCTACGATCATGTCCTTGGATCTCATCTGTGGCACGGGCGCAATCTCGCCGTGTCTCGAGGGTCGCAGCCGAAAAGCTGGATTCGGCGCTTCGAGGGATGAGTCCAGTAGACGGAATGTGGGAAAGATGGAGCTAGGCTCGGTTGTAAACAGCAGGGGAGACCTGCGAAGCGTACCATTCAGTCTAGATTCAGCTGGCAGGAAGGAGTAGATGACTCACCCCAGCACCCTACTCGCCGCGTCTTCGAGATCCGCGAAGATATCCGGCGCCTCCCCCTCTCCCATCGCAACCACCAGGTCATCCAACATCTTCAGCTCCCCCAGCTCCCCTTCCAGACCCCTAATCAACGCCTCCAATCTCCCTCCTCTATCCCCCTCGTTCCAAGCATCCAAATACCCCTCCAACCTCCCCCTAAGTACCCCGGCAACCCAATCACTCTTCCCGGTCGCCCCGGTTGGACCCACATGATTCGCGGTAAGCTTGCTAAGTCGGACCCGACCTCGTCCTTCCATACGCTTGTCAATGTCGACGTCCTCGTCATCATCGTCGTTGCCAACTGCGTCCGTCTCGAGGTCGACGTCGACGACGAAGCGGTTTCCGGCGAGGGCTAAGGAGGTCTTGAGTAACCCGAATTGCGAGTCTTCGAGGTATGTCTGGATGCTAAGTGTTCGAGCCAGGACGGTGAGGAGCTCAATCGGTGGGAGGAGGACGAGCGGAGTTGGGAGCAGGGGATGTTTGGCCCGAGGAGCGGGAAGGGAGGAAAGGGATGAGGTCAGATGGAGGAGGGATGACTGATGGGTAACGCTGGAAGAGGATCAGCGATCCAACCAGTGGTAGAGGAAATTGCAGCGCGTACACCTCTTTGAGCGCCCTAGCGAGTTTGACCCGCTCCCTCTCCTCCTCCTTCCCGCCTGTTTTAACGAGTAATCCCTTGGCGGCCTCCACAGTCTCCCGAAGCTGCCTGAGGATATCGAGCTGAGCAGAAGGATTGAGGGGAATCTCGCGGGCTTTGCCCTTCCATGATGCGGACGACGAGGGGGCGTAGGGGTGGAGGTATGGGAGGCTGAGGTGAGGATGAGCGAGTTGATGGGATTGGAGGAGCGTGTGGAGGTGAGACAGGATGGTCGGTGTGGGTTTGGCAATTGAGGATTCTGGGTAGGGCATCTAGTTGGTTTGCAGAGAAGGAGTTCAGAATTTCAGGACGGTTTCATATATGCATATGCTAGGAGGTTTGCTGCGATGATTTATGTGCCTATGGCTATGCTACTCTCCTCTCGCCCATCGGGATTATCCACATCTCGGTCGTTCGCCAAGTTCGTCCATACTTTGACCACATCGACCTCCGATTCCAGCAGATCCACGACTCTCAAAATGGACTCCGCCTTCTCCTCATCTACATCATCGGCAGCCAACGGGTCTGTAGGGATGTACGCGAGCTCGGCAGAGCGTACTCGATATGCGGAGTCGTGAGGCGGAGATGAGAGGATGTTTGTCAAGCTGTAGAGCTCGGTAGGTTGGGTGTAGATCTGAATTTGTGAGCACAAACGGAGAACGGAAGGGATTGAACTTACCTCGAACTCGGTCCCTTCGTCACCCTCCATCTCTCTCACATCCTCCGCTCCGCCTTCCACGGCGATATCCAACAGACCGTCATAGTCCACACCTCCGCCCGGTAATGCCGGATTAACCACGATCAAGCCTTTCTTTTCAAACATGAATGCTACGGGAGCGACACGGCATCTGATCATACCTCTCCGTCAGTCCTGATTGAAAAGGATGGATAGCGAGCCATACTTGTTCTTGTTGAGCACTTCTTTGACTCGGGAAAACGTTCGTGAATTATTATCAGTCAAGCATTCTCTGTACATCCATCAGTATGAATCTGTCAAATCGCCCCCACTAACGGACATTATGTAGGCTTCCTTTCCTCCTGGTCCCATCGCTTCATAGGTGACACTCCGGCCTGTCCCGTCCGTCGCGCTCTTCGCCTACTCACCACCATCAGCAGAAAATCAGAGTTTATAACGAGGACGAGCTCGAGCGAATATTCCCTCGATCGCAGCTTTGGTGACACCTCCTTCCTTAGCTTTCGAAACAGCCAGAGCAAGTCGTTGATTGACGAGCGGGTCCGGGGAGTTTGGCGGTCTCAAGGCGAGAAGGAGATCCTGAACATAAATCAGCTCAGAGGATGAACAAGGCGGCGGGCTTGGACATACATTGGTCAAGCGGGAAAAGAGGGCGCTCCGTTGAGCGTCGAGCGCCCCCTTCTTGTGTCGGATCTTGGACCAGCGGTTATGTCCGGAATGTCGACAGTGGGAGGTGCATAGTGAGCGGGTCAGAGACGGGAGGAGCTGGTCGCGCGGATGAGAGGCGACCGGTCGAAGGGATCTGGCATTGGCAAGGACGGTTCGGGATAGGGAGAATCGAGAGGGACCAGCGACAGCTGACGCGGAGGAACGAAGCTGTATGCTCCTACATGACATGATGGGAAACCTGAAGCAAAGGGGGATGAGCGATTGCTGGCTGAAGGACATGAATTGTTGAGGATCAACCACCTTTTAAGTAGGTATTATTAAGACGTTGTAGAAGTATGATGCATAGTAGCTAGTTGAATGTCCGGAATGATGGAAGCTGCCAACTAGGCCTGCTGGGAGCTAGATAGGCGGAAAAGTCCCACGCCTCTCAACATAAATCTTCCTGGGGACGCCTACATTCTGGAAAATGACTCCTCTGATTATGTAATCACTCTAAATTTTATCGCACCAGGGATAGGCGTTCGATCTCTGTCGGACGGAGCCTTGCTGAGCTCATCTTACACTGGTAAACGCCTCTCATTCGATCAGGACAATAATCATAAGCGCGAACACCGACAGGTCTCGGATAGGCACGGGCATCCGGTCTTTAACCGGTCCTCGATTTGTTCTATTTCTGTCGACATCAGCCATGCCGACCGGTCTGATCGTGGCGTCATTCGACAAACGTCGCGATGCCAGGAATGACCTCGCATGCCAAAATGCGCCCCTCTCACTTAAGTGAGGGCAAAATCCTTCCGAAGACTGGACGCCACATACTCATCAGACAGTACGACTTCATCGGTTGATCTCGGATAACCTCTCCCCTTGATTTGTATCCCGGGTCACTGAAATGTACCGTACCTCAGTCGTCCGGTATCCCCGGGTTTTCCTAGCTCATTCTCAAGTGATTCCGCTGATCGAACTAACATGGTCAAAGCGTTACGGTATGGTATGAAACTTCTCAGGGATTGTCCATCATCCCGCTCATTCCGCAGCTAACCGGAGAGAGACAAGGTCGCCCTGCTGGATCATGATCGTCGCACCAGGCGATTCCGGGAACTTTTCTTGACTTACGGCTCGCTTACCTCATGGTTCGAATCCTCATGTTATGCCGTCAACCTGAAGATTCAAAGCTGTCCGAGAGAGCGGAATCCCAGATGAGCTCGCTTTCCAGGCGTTCCCGTTGACGACATCCCGCGCCCAAAGATAAGGATCCTCCAGAATGGGGTTGTCGGCATGGGGGATATGACTATGCAAACAAAAGGTCAGTGGGCGTTTTCGACAGCCTTCACCCGCTTGTCGTCCACCGTTACCCCAGCCCGCATATTGTCACGATCTCACCACCTTCTGTACTCTGTCTCAACTGTCCTTTCCTTGTCTTCGAAGTCTCTCAGCATTTCTCGTCAACATGAGATCTTTCTTCCTGCTCGACCGCTAACGTCACCGGGAGCCCCAGCCTTGAGCACTCATTGACGATCGCAAGACGGCAACCTCAACCGTCAGTGGTACGCAAGCAACTTGAGTGACTTATGTCTCGCTGACGGTCCCAGCGAGCACCTCCTTCTCAGGCGAGACGTTCGTGGTTGTTTGGGCATGGTTGGATCGTGGCCTGCTCTTGGGAAAACCGGTGGGACAAACCCGAGTCGAGAACCCTGTCTGTCCTAACAACGAATGAAAGAAAACGAAAGCAAGCGGGGAGGGAGGGATGGGAGCGCGCGAACGACTCGCAGAGGAGGATGCTTGGCAGGGGGGGTGAAAGATGTTACATCAGGCTCCATTCCCCTTTCATCCGGTGCCCTTCGTCCGTGGTCACGTGACTGCCAACAAAGGGAGGGTTTCTCTCCTTTTCTTTAGGTTTTCAATCAAAGCACATTCCGCCCGAGATCCGGGGTGAATTGCGGGTAAACGCCGCTACGACGATCCCGTTCAGGCCTTCTGAAACCTCTTTCTCCCACATCGTTTCCGAACCCATCCACCATCCCCTTCATTCACTCCTCCCGCTATCACCTTTGGTCTTCACCTTATCCGCCTGTCTGAATGAATAAGGAATGGACCGGGACGATATTTATGCGCGTCGGATTGATTCTGGATTCTGGACCGAGACAGATGAAGGGGATGAATCATGACTCACCGCCACGCCCTCGGGGCCCAAGGCCTACTCACGCTACTCTTCACTAACTCGTGTATACTCGCTCCCGCATGGCGTAGCCCGTTTGTCGGGACTCAAGGTGAGTATGGCCTTCGTTGGGTTTGGTAGCAATATAAGTTGGCGCTAATTGGGATGAAACCAGGTCAGACGTGAAAGCATGACACGATGATCTCCTCTACGATTCGCGAAGGGCTCGACAAATCTTCTTCCATACGAAGATGACACCTTCGAGTGAGATGGAGGTCGACCTCAGCTCGCCTCAAATACCTCCCTGGCCAGCCAAGAAGCTTTCCGCACAACGATCGGTATAATTCCTCGAGAGCACCTACATCAACTGGGCTCGACCCATCAGGAGAGAGCGAGATCATGAGGATCCACCAGGTGAGTCCACTCTCCCGAGCCCCGCTGATGACAGTATGCATCTTTGGCGAGTCAGCTACAACGTAGTCGTCGACTAAACCGAACCCACACGACTCCCCTACCATCCCCAAAATCCTTCTCCTCATCCGACGAGGAACCTCTCACCCCGTCGTCTACCATGGTAGGTAACATCTGCAAGTTCAATGACCGCGATTGGAGACTCGCGAGTCCCGGTAAAGGCCTAGGCGTATCTGGCGGGACGGAATGGGATACACCGCTCGCAGACTATTTCGACCAGAGCGATATCGCTTCCATCTCGACTGCCTCGACCCCCACTTCGACGCCTATATCCAACCGATCACGGATCCTCTGCATCTATCAGATCTCTCTCATCCCCGGCCACGCTCGACGAGCTCCGATCTCTCCGCCATGCAGCACTGGCGCTCGAGAAGGAAGGCCGGCGACCATCCGGCCTACATGGGCGGACAAAAAAGTCAAGCGCAAGGCAGTACCCACCTTCAAGCCTTCTGAGGTCTCCTCCCGTCCCTCATTACTGCACGGCCTACCGGCATTCGGAAATTGGCGATCATTCTACCAGAATCGCCCTGCAGCATTCTCCGTCATCGAGCTATCCCCTCGTACAGTCTCACTATCGTTCAGCGTCCCTCCTCGAATCGCCTCCCACCGCTCGGAATCGTCCTCGTCCTCGTCGTCATGGTCGGATCCGCCTATCACTCCTATTTCCGAACAGGAGGCTTTCATCGATCAGCTGGAGTTTGGCCTGCGCCGACTGGGACAGGGGATGACGGAGCAGAGGGTTGAGGTGGGGTTAAGTACTTTGGGATATGGGTCGAAGCATAAGCGGGGTCTATCGCGGTTCTTTGGGCGCTGAGTGGGTCGACTTTGGGCTTCATTGGACAGTTTGTTCGAATGCATTTAGTCGTTGTCCATTCTTCACCTGTGAACTGCGTGTTTCATTATTCATGTTGGTCCGCGCCGAGGCATAGCGTGTACTCGTATGATCGGCTGCATACTTGGTCTATTTAAAAGTCCATAATTGTCCGTCCAGCGGGACTTGCGTGATTGCGTGTCCTACTACTATCTGAGGTCAAAAGGCCAGCCCCACCTCCGATACCTGCTCCATCTCCGCGACCGTCTCCATCTCCGCACTCAGCATCACCTCCATCATCACCGCCCGATCCCCAATCACCGGAGTGAGCGAGATGATACTCGCGGTATGCAGATCATCGTCACTCGCTTCAGACGCCAAGCTGATACTATCCCGATCTCGGTGGGTCGGGAGTTCCACACTGCTCGATGGACTGTGGGTGAGAGTGAAGATCCCTGATGTGGGTGAGTTGGGATGGGCGCGGGCGGCTCCGTAGAACGCGACGCGGTGGTTCACGCAGGGTGGGGCTGTCTGTTGTGTTCGGGGAGCGGCACCATTGGTGAAGCTTAGATCGAGAGGTGGGGGTCGTCGTCGTGGCGATAGCGGGGCAGTCGTAGTGATCGAGCTGGTCTCGGGCATGTCGGAGCCGAGACCTAGTCCAAGTCCTAGCCCGAGAGCAGACTTGTTCTCCAGCCCAAAACCTAATCCCGGATTCTCGTTGTCCGTTGGAGACACGATGTTGTTGTCCGAGAGCGACGCCAGCATGGATCCGAGAGCCTCCTCGACATCGGGGAACGACATGAGCGAGGAGTTCGACGCGGATGAGGGCATCGAGTCTTCCGAGCCGGACGACGGCATCGAATTATGCGATTCCAGCGATGGGAGGGACGGGAAGGACTCGAATGGGGGGGAGGGAGGGGAAGGTGGCAGCGGGTCAGACGGTGCCAGCGGTTCCTCGAGGGGTAGTGAGACATCGGTGTGGAATGGTGAGAAGTCGAGATTGATATCGATGCTGGGTAAACCATGTCCAGGTGCGGGTAGGTCGAGGGGTATATCCTCCATCTCATCGATCTTCACCGCCTCCTCCAGTCCACCTGAGAACCGCTTCCGTCGAGGAGCGACCCATGTACCGGAGAACTCCTCAGAGTTATCTTGAGGAGTCGCAGGGATTATGTTGAGCATCGGAACGCCAGAGTCGCGGAGTGTCGATGTCGAGTCGGAGCTTGGGAAGAGGGAGGAGTTACGGGTTGGTCGAGCGCGGTATTCCGGCATCATGGGAAGTCGCTCGGGGAGTGTGCTGGTGCGGGTGACGGAACGGGATCGCTCGTGTGTCGGTCGATAGGGGGACGGAGGAGGCGGGGCGCGAGTCTGCATGGACGAGACGTAGGCTTTAGGAGGGGTAGTGACGTGTGATAGCAAAGGCGGGGTGGACAGTGCGGTCGCAGCTCGGGTGCGATTCTGAGCACCGAAAGACGAGGCTGCCGGGGAAGTCGGTCTCGATGACCTCCGCGCAGGCGATGGCGCTCTCGGGATCGCCACCGACCTCTCGAACGCGGGCTGATGGTCATACTGGCTGACCACCACCGCAGGAGTCTGACGCCCTCCTGCAAATCGTATGTTCGGTCCACCCATATCATCGGGGTGAGCCTTGAGGATCGGTCTCGGTGCTTCGGTCGGGAAGACCGGACGAGGTCCATCTGTCGAGGTCGATCGTTTCTTCCAGAACATCTTGAATCCGGCGTTCGGTGCCATGGAATCGCCCGTCGAGGGCGGCGCGGGTAGTGATGTGTTGATGGTCTGTTCTTGTCGGAGCTCGAGGGGAGTCGAAGGGGGACCCGGCCTGCGAGTATGGAGTTTCCCTTTCGATGCTTTTTGAGTCAAGGCGAAGGGCATGGCAATGCAATGTCGAGGGAGATTATGGCGTTGTCAAAACGAGTGTGTTCTTGCTGTTGGGGAAACGAATGACGATGTTTGTCCTGTTTGTGTTGGCTACATGAGAATGCGAAGAGAGGAACAAGCCATGCTAGCCAGCAAACTATGTCATCACGATATCGACCGGGCAAAACACCCAAACGGAAACGGGCCGGGGCGAGCGGTGACGATCGGAGAATCGGTAACCAGCGCGTGTGACTGAAAAAAGCCAAAAAAGCAGTCACGTCGATCCTCGGGTGCTCAACCCGGTGTCAAATTGTTTCATCGGTTGAGACATGTGTTCCTTGTTGCGGGGAGTCACCAGGTACAGAAGTACATGCGTGCCAATCACGGCGTCTTTGGGGGTTCCAAACATTCTCAGGAACTTGGCATGCAACCTGGCATCAGTGCCGAGGCACTCTGCTGCCCGGGATGCTATGACGTCGTCGTATTGAGGATGAAATATCCGGCTGCATGGCGATGCCAAATGCAAATCTAGCAGACTGAGGTATTATGACGGCCAAGGATACAGGGGAACCACCACCTGACTGAACCAGAATATAGCAATACGGATGAGATGCTGCGCTATCGCACGAAGCACTTGTACTACGATAATCAGCATGAGCATCGCTTGAATATTTATAGCTTACCGTAGCCCATGCTCCCAATAGCGCAAAGGCCGCGAGACATCCCAGGATCCCGCCAAACCACGCATACTGCCCCAGTCAGCTCGAATTTCTGTAAATTTGGTACACTGACACCCTCGCTGATGTCCTGCCCCGGTACATGGACGTTCATTCCCCAAAGACCGGTCACCAAGTTCATGGGACTGCGTCCATCAGCAGCGTCGTGAAGGTAAATTGAGGTGACTGACATCAGCACCGTACCCAAGGCTGTGAGCTTGCTGAACGAGCAATCAGCACTACCTCTCGCGGAGAAGGTTCGACGCACGATAGCACATCATTGATTTGGTTGTTCGCGTCGGTCATCTCGATCGAGATTTGTGCGAGGTAGTTGGAGTGTGACCGGGAGAGGATCTTCTCGTAGTGATTCAAGTTTTGGGTCATGGTGATCAAGTGATCCTGCGCGGGTCAGCGGGCCAGTCTCAAAAGGGCACATCAGGCATACCTGGATATCGGACAGGTAGAGACCCTGAGATTCCGCTGTCAGCGCCGTTTCTTAAACAGCATTCGGTCACTCACGATGTCCGATTTCGGCGCGACCAGCCATTGTTCGTTACCTACCGCCTGATCAGCTGGGTCATACCGCTGGAATCGCACTCACATCGCTTCGCCAGGCCCTTGACGACATCCGCCTTGTTCCCCATCAACCGTAGCAGCCCCATTACCTTCTTTCGACATGTGCCGATTCTGCTCAATCAGCCTCATCCCGAACACTTGCTCACCTCCTCAGCATATCGCTCTGCTCCGCCTCTTTCAGGATCAAAACAAGCTCATCGATACTGTCTACCTCGTATTCGATACTCTGGATAAGCGGTCCGAAGGCATCGGTGATGTCGTCGATGAGCGCGTATGAGATCCAGTCGGATGTGACGGAGATGTAGTCTTTCAGATGCTTTATCCGGCGTCGGACATTCTGAGGGTGGGGTGTGCCCCGGAAGTGGAACTGTGCGGAACTTCAGCAATGATACCCGAATGATACCCCGAGGAGACATAAGCTCACGCTCAAAGTTCCTTCTCGGAAAACGATGATGTACATGTTGAGCGGTTCGAGGTAGGTCTGGCTGTAGGGGTCCTGGTCGAATGATCGGAAACAGACGAGGTAGTAGTTCCGGAAGAGCTCGATCTTTTCGCGTGTCTCCTCTAGGAGGATATCCTCTGTTGTCAATGGGTGGATCCCGAATACCTGCTGTCAGTGATGTCCGATGACACGACTCACCTTCGACAGCATCCGCATCTCCTCATCTGTTGGTGACAGCACATCGAGCCAGAATGTAAAGGCTTCTGGATCTTCCTCCGCGGTGCCATTCGGCGGTCCCCCTCCAGCGCCATTGCCTTTCGACGCAGCGCCAGCGGCTCTCGCCAGCATGCTCAGTTTCGCTCCCTGTCCTGCACTTTCCTGCCCAGTGGGCGTTGTTGACTCTGTTTCTCGCGGGGTTGTGCGAATGCTCCCATAGTCCGTACCTTCCGGGTTGCTAGGTCGGTCATCCTCCATACCCTCGTTACGACCCTTGAAGAGGTCCTCGAACGTTTGCCCTTCAGCAGGGAGCTCCGCGAGGCTCCGCGCGTGGATAGTGACAGGTAAAGCATTGGAGTAGAAGGAGAAGCGGTACGGTCGATCATGGCCAGGGGCTGCATCGGTGTATGTTGCGAACCCGTTGCCATTAGGACCAAGGTGTTTCGGCTGCCTCGCTGCTTTGAACGGCTGACCTCCCTCTCCCGTTTCGTTCTCTGCCGCGGCTCCTTGTGAACCAAATCCCTCAAACAGAGCGAGCTTGCCCTGCCGTCGATGCACGGGGTTAGACTGGGATAGCTTCCTCTGTCGACGTCGGTGAAACCCTTGCTGACTGGAGCCCAGCTCGGCTTCTTTTGGCGAAAATGCCGTCTCGTGATCATCCCCAAACGCTGACATCGGGTTGGTACGGTCCATGACGGTGTCGTAGCTAGACGGGATGGCATTTCCTTGATCATTTGCGGCCAGATCACCTCTGCCGTTGGGAATATATACCTCGGGTCGATCACCCGGTCCCACATCCCTCTCCCTCTTCGCAAAGTCCTCCATTGCGCCGAAATCAAACACATTCCGAGTCGGACCTTGATGTGGACCGGGATGCCGGTGTTCCATTCGAAGGCGGTGGGACCCCGAGTCTTCGTCTGAGCCTCTACGACGAAGTAACCTAGCATGTGAGTCGTATCCGCTGCTCCCGCCCACGCTCTCCACTGCATGATCGGCCCGCTCCTCCTCCTCGACATGGTAATGTGCCGGTCCATGCCCGTCTTCCGATTGGCCATCATGATCGCCACGGAAGCCTGACTGTCTTGCACGGTCCATCTCCGCTTCTTCCGCATCAGAGAGCATAGGGAAGGCACCTTCATCGATGGGAGAAGTGGATGGGAAATGCATTTGAGAAGTTCGACCGATCCCGGGTGAAGGTTCAGGCGCAGCCATGGACCCACTTCGAGCTCGGGCTGAATCGTCAGCAGAGCCTTGCAACAGGATGACCTACACATAGACATGGCCGACTCGATGTCCTGCTGCATCTGCCTCTCCCTCGCTCCTTCCGGATCATCGCGATAGCTTCGGCCCGTTATTGATTGCCGATGAGCATGAGGCTGTGGAGGGCCGAGCGCTCGAGAAGGAGACAGCGCATTGGGTGATCCAATGTTGACGGAATGAGAGCGATTGGGCGTGGGAAGATGAGGGTCAATCTGGATCTGTCGAGGGGAAGTCGGTGTCATGGCGGGATGCGGTTGGAGTGTGAATTCGCGTTGTAGGTATGTTGCTTTTCAGACGATCATATGGATCTGTTGCGGCGATTGCTTGTGACTCTATGCCGTTTGGAAGCGGAAAGCGAAGATACGAAAGGGAATCAAGTGAGCGATAAGACAGTGACGTTGGTAATTTCCTTGGCGGGACCCTGCTGTGTGGCAAACTTCTATGCAGGCTTTTACACGTACAACAAGACCTCAAACACGATTACCTCCGATCCCCACCGTATCGATAGACGACTGACCAATCTTCCTCCCGGCGCGCAGAGTCTCAGAGACTGACCAATGAAAGGGGGAATGGCCGAGATCCTGTCTCTCGAGTGATTAGCGTCATAGCGGGTGCTCAGCACTTTAGCACAAAGACCACTGCGATCCATAATTCCCTCGCCTAGGTCTGCGGTTCTTCGGTGCACACGATCGGGATGATTCAATTAGCAGGGTTTGTGTGATCTCTGACGGATCTGTAGCCCTCGCTGCGCCTCCGAATACGGAACAAGCAGGATCACTTCTTGTTGCGTCGCTATGGGTGGACTGAAATAAATTCGAAACCCGCACTTCCGCGGTTGCTCTCATGAGTATTTTGACCGCTGCAAAGCTCTTCTGGCTGATCAACCCCTAAAGACTCCTTCCAACGGCGTTGCATTTCTTCACTCAATGCCTCTCGAGAGACAAAGAACGTAACCAGATTCCTAAGCTAGGCTGCTGCTGGGTTTCATGGTTCACGATACGCACGACGTCCCAATAACCCTGATGTCCGGACCTGGATCATTCGGGAAGATCCCTATAATCATACGATGCATAGAGGTCTATGAGGATGAATACACGCAAGCGGGGCGGATTAGGCCTACGGTAGAGAAGAACGTAGGCGCCTCAATGAGAAATTGGTGCCTACTTTTCTACGCGTTTCATCGCGGGCCGTTTCCCTGAACGCGTTTCACCGGCACACCAGGGAATCCGAATCCTCGTTGTTCAATCACATTCTCACAAGAGCTGGGCTCACCATCACAAATCATCACAATCATTTGATCATCTCTTTTCACTGAGCATAGCGGGACTTGGGAATTGAATCTGTACTCCTTTGTTCTCCTAGAGCATCCTTTGGTCGGGAGACATAGTTTATCTTGGCGCGCGGTCAAATTCATCGACATCAGTCCATCGATATCAGTCTTCCCTACGGACGCCAACCGTCTCGCCATGTCATATTACGATGACCGACTGTCTCCACGCCGTACGACTCTCACACCATACAACCCGCCGGTCGCCGGACCTCCGGTCACTCCGACTCGACCTCAACCCGGCTACCCAACACAATACTCCAACCCATCGCAGTACTCTCACCCGGGCGACTCGTATTACTCCAACGACATGCACAGGGCAACCTCCCCTTCTCCGTATCAGTCTCATGCGATTGCACCTCTACCGACACCTATTGCCGCTCACGAGATGACCGCATATCATCAGCCGTCACCGATGCAGCCCCGTCCATCCTTCAACTCACAGCATTCCGACTGGGACGATTCCAAGTCGACTACGCACCTGGCATCCCCTCAGAAGGAATGGGAAGTGGACGGCTACGTCCCTCCTGTCCCTCAATCCTATCCGCCTCAACCTTCTCCGCTTCCGACGCCAGGTTATACCGGCACTTCCCACTGGCACAACATGCGGAATCAACTCCTCGAACGCCGCGTCGTTCAGCAGATCCCACTCCACAACGGCAACTTGGTGATGGACGTGCCGGTGCCGAAAGGAGTCACCCCGTCGACCACAGGTCTCGGTCCTCAAGAAGACGAGATGACCTCGATGAGGTATTCCGCCGCTACATGTGACCCGGATGAGTTTATGGCGCGGAAGTTCACCCTTAGACCTTACCTTTACGGTCGTCAGACGGAGCTCTTCGTGAGTCCTCTCTGCTCGTGACCTGCTAATACGGACACAGATTGTCATGACGATGTACAACGAGACATCCGAACTCCTCTTGCGCACACTCAACGCGGTGATCAAGAACATAGCTCATCTCACAACCCGCGATCGCTCCAAGACTTGGGGACGGGAATCATGGAAGAAGGTAGTCGTGTGCATCGTTGCGGACGGACGAAAAGTGGTCGACCCAAGGGTCCTCAAAGTCCTTCAGCTCATGGGGGTGTACGCTGAGGGAGTGATGAAGGACACCGTAGCGGGCAAGGAGACGCAGGCGCACATATTCGAATACACGTCGCAGGTCGTCGTGTCGCCGACCGGTGATGTCGGGTTTGGCTCCGTCCCGGTGCAAATCATGTTCTGCTTGAAGGAGCAAAACAAGAAGAAGCTCAATAGCCACCGATGGTTCTTCAACGCGTTTGGATCCCTCATCAAGCCGAACGTCTGCGTCCTATTGGATGTGGGAACGAAGCCCACCGGGACCAGCATATACGAGCTGTACAAGTGCTTCGAGAAGCATCCCAACGTCGGTGGTGCCTGTGGCGAGATCTTTGCCGATACCGGCAAATTTGGCAAGCTGCTCTGGAACCCTCTCGTCGCTGGGCAGAATTTCGAGTACAAGATGTCCAATATCCTCGACAAGCCGTTCGAGTCGGTATTCGGTCTCATTTCCGTCCTTCCCGGCGCCTTTTCCGCTTACCGCTATGCGGCCGTCTCGAATCATGCCGACGGGACCGGTCCTCTCGCTGCGTACTTCCACGGCGAGATGATGAACCTCCCGGGTGCCTCTGCATCCATCTTTGACAGGAACAAATTCCTCGCCGAGGACCGGATCCTCGCTTTCGAGATCGTCGTCAAAACGAATGCTCGTTGGAGGTTGCAGTACGTCAAGTCAGCGAGAGCAGGGACGGACGTACCCAGTCGAGTGCCTGAATTCATCTCACAGCGCCGCAGATGGCTCAACGGCTCGATCTTCGCTGCCACTTACGCGATGGTATCGTTTTGGCGAATTTGGACATCGGGGCACGGCTTCATCCGCAAGATCATGCTCATGTTCTTGACTCTCTACAATCTCGTCAATCTCATCTTCAACTTCCTATCCGTCTCATCGTTCTACCTCGCATTCTTCTTCCTCATCGACTCGTCTATCTCCGGAGACAAAGATCCTTTCGGCGGCGCAGGCGACGAGATCTTCCAGGTCTTCAACAAGGTCTATATCGCCCTCATCTTTATCGTCATCATCTGTTCCTTGGGCAACCGTCCGCAAGGGTCCAATGCTACCTTTACCATCTGGTGAGTCGCTTGTATTGGACCTCGCTGACTTACAGCATCTTAATGTTCGCCATCTGCCAAGGGATCTTGCTCTACTGCGCAGGTTGGACCGTATACCAAGCGGTCCCTCACACTTCCGCTGGATGGGAAGACGTCAAGGGGCTATTCTCAAACAAAACCTTCCTCGATCTTGCGATGTCCTTGCTGGCGACGTACGGCCTTTACCTCGTCTCCTCGATCCTATACTTCGAACCATGGCACATGATCACCTCTTTCGTCCAATACCTGCTGCTCCTCCCATCCTATGTCAATATTCTCCTCATTTACGCATTTTGCAATCTCCACGATGTGTCGTGGGGAACCAAGGGGGATAACGGGGCTGCGAAAGACCTGGGTCAAGCGAAGAAGGTGGAGAAAGACGGGAAGGAGATGGCGGAGGTCGCGATGCCAACGAAGCAGGAGGACGTTGAGGCGTTGTGGCAACAGGCGCGGCAGGAGCTACGAGTACCGGCAAAAGAGGTGCACGAGAAGCGGACTCCGGAGACCAAGCGCAACGACGAGGACCGCACCTTCCGAACCAATGTCGTCCTCCTCTTCTTGGGGTGCAATATGCTCATCATCTTGCTCTTCACTTCGTCGGCATTCACCAAATGGATCAGCTCACATTGGGCCGCCGCGACACAGACCAATTTCAACCCATATCTGGTGAGTGATTGATTGATTCCCCAGACTTTGAAACAGCGCTGACGCGATGCAGACGGTAATCTTCTATTCGGTATTGGTTCTCTCCGTACTGAGATTCGTGGGATGTGTATTGTACCTAGTCTTGAGGTTGTTCGGATATTAAAGAAGGGGAGTCCGGCGCTGGTCTTCGTGTCTTTGTCTTTCATGAAAATTTGGACGTACTCAGTACTACCTCCCTCCGGCTCATGAGGCGGAGACCCCAAGTCCCGTGCTGCATTCCGCTGAACAGGGTGTTTGTTCAAACATTACCTCGCACGTTGACGGACTCACGCTTCGATATCGCCTTGCAAGCCTCAAAGCCAGAGTCCTATGCGAAGGACGCCGAAGCAGACTTCAGAAGGATCTAGAGTTCCTGAGAGTACAAAGGGGAAATTGCGTCCTGTCGGTATCGCCCACTCCGAATCAACGAGACAGTCTTTGCGCTTCTCATACTCCTCACTGCGCTTGGCTTCCTATCGCTCCGTCACGCAGGCTACACCGATCTTCTTCCAAGGTTTCAGCCGTTGAGAAGCTGGCGAAGATGGAGGGAAAGCGTACAGTCGGTTATTTCGTTCGTCCACTTCTTCCCTTTGTTGAAATGTCGAGCTGATCGTGCTGATGACCGCAGGTCAACTGGTGAATCTTCCACCTGGCTAGCTCGGAGACAAGTACTGATGTTCTCGAAGGGGAATCTACGACCGCAAATTTCCCCCACAGATGATCCCATACCATCACCTCACACACATAAATTACGCCTTCGCGAATATCAACCGCGAGTCTGGCGAGGTGATGCTCAGCGATACTTGGGCCGACGTCGAGGTGGGCAAGCTCCGTCATCTGGATTAGAGTGGGGGTGACGGCTGGGTAGATTCACTATGAGGGGGATGGGTGGGATGAGCAGGGGACGAATTTGTATGGGTGTTTCAAGGCGATTTATCTGTTGAAGAAGCAGAACAGGCGGGTGTCCTCTGCTTCGATGCAGGGTGATACGCAGACTGAAGAGGTATGACAGGAATCTCAAGGTTCTGCTGTCGATTGGAGGATGGTCATACTCGCCGGTGAATAGAAGACTGGGTGGGACAAGGGAGACCGGCTGGCTGACAACGCGACCCAGAACTTTCCGGGAATCACCAAGTCTCAGTGGAGGACTACATTCGTCAGGAGCGCTGTCAAGCTCGTCGAGGAAGTCGGACTTGATGGGTACGTCAGCTCCCTGCCAAAGGATCGGTGATGACGATCTCCCAGGCTTGATGCAGGTGTCTTTCCCTTTGATGCAAGACCCTTATAGCTGACGGAAATATCCGGATCGATTATGAGTATCCCAAAACGCCTGCAGAGGTGGACGGCTACGTCCAGCTCTTGCGTGAGCTACGTCAAGGGCTCGAGCACCTGGCGCATAGCAAGGAACGTCCGCCTGGACAGTACCAACTGACGTTGGCTGCGCCTTGTGGGACGGAGAATATGGAGGCGCTGAGGGTGAGAGAGATGGATCAGGTATGTCCAAGACCGTAAGGGACGGACAGAAACCTGACGCGAGCAGGTGCTCGACTTCTGGAACCTCATGGTGAGTGTTCGTTCATATGGAAGCGCCAGCTGATACGGACGTACCGTGTAGGCTTATGATGTGAGCGAGTGCACTGTTCGTATCACATTGAGCTGAAGTCCATCAAGTTTGCTGGCTCTTGGGACTCAGTAGCGGGGCACCAAGCAAACCTCTTTGCCGATAAGCCGGACGCAAACTCGGTTGATAAGTCCGTAAAGTTCTATATGAACCAGGGCGTGCATCCTAGCAAACTCGTCATCGGTTAGTCGGCTCAGCTCTTCATCACCGCGCCTGACTCTTGTCCAGGTATGCCGACATACGGCCGGTCTTTTATGCATACCGACGGTATTGGCGCGCCATACTCTAGTGATCAGCTCTCAGATATTCTCGGAAGCTGCTGAAGTCATGGCTAGGCATCGGCGAGGGATCATGGGAAGGCGGAATGTGGGACTACAAAGCCCTGCCTCTGCCCGGCGCCGAGGAGATCAATGATCATCGTCTTGGCGCTTCCTACAGCTATGACCGGTACGTCTGACTGAGGTGCCCCGTGAGCTGCGCTAATCTGATCTGCATACGCAGCAACAAGCGGATGCTCGTCAGCTACGATACTCAAGCCATGGCCACTCAGAAAGCGCATTACATCAACCAGCTTGGACTAGGCGGAGCGATGTGGTGGGAGCTCGACGCGGACAAGCCAGAAGAAACAGGCGGTGCTCTGGTGCGCACCGTGAGGGAGCAGCTTGGCCAATTGGAACGGAGGGATAACGAGCTGTCTTACCCTGGGAGCAGTGAGTCGAGTACGATAGCTGATTGAGTACTGACGTCGGGACAGAATACGACAATCTGAGACAGGGGATGTAGATATACGACGGAGATCTCCATTGATACCCTGCTCGCGATTGTGGAGGACAGTTTGATACCGCTCTGTATTGCTGCAGCGATAAGGAGTACCCGTTGGATACATTACGGATCCAAAGAAAGAGACAAGTCGCGTTTCAAGAAGACCTCAGCTTGGCCTTCCATCCTGGCTAAGCGTTTTGGGTTTCTCGTCGATTCCGGGAGTTCTCACGAGATTTTCACCATCATCCCCTAAAGCATGACAACGCAATATCACGTCTTCCTCCCGCCTCCCACACTCTTTTCCCTGCCATTACCGTCCCCGATATCTGACCACTCCCCACTGCACTTCCACGATCTCCCAGCCCTGCCAAGGCATCAGACCTTCTCTCAATCGTCTCTACCCATTCAACAAGCGAAGATCAGACCACGTCTCTCTGAAATCGGGTCTGAGCAACCTAGAGCTCTCGCGAGTGATGAAAAAGACAGCTTCGAAGCGAGTACTCGGATGGAGCTCAAGCGAGGACGGGAAGAGGTCGATGCATTGGCCGGAGGCGACGGAGAGTTGGGCGATCAGACTCGACGGCGATCCCGAAGGATCGCTCGCACAACAGGTAAAAAGCGGTCCCAAGTTGCGACCCCAAAGCTGATATCGACAATTAGCCTCGCTATTGGGCACCCTCCCCCAGCTGGAGAACACCGAATCCTTCCTCTCACTAAACACGACCACCTCGGACCCCTCCCAGCTCCCACCCACAGCAGCGGGCAACGACTCCGTCTCCCACCTCCCCTGCTGGAGCATACCACTAAGCAAGCTCGTCACCCTCCACTCCCTCGTCCAGTCTCGTCCTCGCTCCCGCACTCGGGATAAGCAGGTAGTCAGTGTTATGGTGTGCGTCATGGCTGTTGAACAACCGGTCCTGAGGCAGCGGAAGGAGGAGAAAGCACGTGGTGCGGCTGGGACGCTATGGATTGGGAGATGGGAGGTGACTGCTCCGCCGACGGGGGGTGAGGACGCCGTGAAATGTGATGTTAAGCTTTGGGAGGGGTGCGCGAGGGATTGGGGGGATGATAAGGTTCGGAAAGGAGATGTTGTGCTGCTTGAGAGTGAATCTGGCTCTGGCCGTTGGACGCTAGCTGATCAGGGATAGACGTCGAGTTTAAGCCTGCCAGCTCGAGGGATCCGTCTCAGCTCATCTTGTCCCCGACTCCTTCACATACGCCCAAACCGACTATTCTGTATCGCACCCTCCAACGCTATATCTCAAAGCAAGGTGACTATGCTGAGCGTCCGACGCATGATCATGGTGGCCGGGGCCAGGCACGATCGATGCACGCCGATGACAGACCTTTTCGACCAGATTTACGACTTGCAAGGAGTGACGCCGGCATCAAGCGCGTGGTGGAGTACTCTAGGTGGTTTGCAGGATGGATCGGGGGACAGGGTCCGCCATAAAGCGATTCTACCGGGTATCTTACGGCTTCACGACTGGCAAAGCCATCGAGTCTCCCTGTCCCGTCATCAACAAGCAAGATTGTCTCCATGGAGACGAAGTATTCGGACATAGCCCTTTACAGGGACACTTCGAACAACTTCATGCTCTTAACCGGAAGGGAGCTAATCGCTCATCCGACCACTCGATATACTCCCCACTCAGCTCCATCGGCCCGCCCACCGCCAGCGCTGCTATTACCGTACCCGGTCTACCACGGTCAGGTATAACAATCAAGAGGAAGACAGCGACGTACTGCTCTGGCGGAAGGAGTTTACCCTCTTCGAATGCGCTCACGAATTTGGCCATGTCGGAGGGGGCCATCGTCGCATGACCAATCTCGCGAAGGAGGGCTCGCATCTACTGTCGATCAATGAATTCCCACTCAGCGCTACGTGAACAGTCCTCACCGAAATCTGCACCGTCCATCAGCGATGCTAGCAGTCTGGCGCTATGCGAAGAAGAGAGACGCACATCAACCATCCCAGGCCGGATAGCCCATATGCCCACCCCGTTGTCCTTCTCCTCCGCCCCGACTGTCCGGGCGAGGAAATTCATCCCGGCTCTCACCATCGAGTACAATCCCCAAGCCTGATAGCCCCGAGACGGACGAGCCAGACGAGACGAGTACGATCTTGCCGGTTTCGCCGCCAGATCGTCGCAGGTAGGGTAAGGCTGGTTGGATGAGGTAGAGAGCGGAGAGGAGGTTGGTTTGGACATTTGAGGGTGCTTGTTCGAGTGGGATATCGCCTACTTTGGCTCCAACGATCCGACCCATTAGCTAGGATATATGTAGGGGCTATCAGCCTCACCGAGAGGTTCGACCGATCCAGCATTCGAATATCAACCCCATCCAGCTCACCCCATTTCTTCACCGTTTCTCTCACTACTCTCGCGTTCGTCTCGACATCCCCTACGCCGCCCTGTGCAGTCAAAACCCTATCATGCCCGTCTTCTTTGACGACCAGTTGGAGCTGAGGCGAAGATTCTGGAGAGAGGGTGGTGATGCGAGCATCGTGCCTTGAGAGGAGTATTTCGAGGATAGCCAGTCCGAGAGCCCGGGAAGCGCCTGTCTGAATGATGATGGGTGATTGCCAATCCCTGCCGAGTATTTCCCGCGTCACGTGGATCTGACAGATGTGCACGACGAGCTGAAAGGCGTAGACGTCGATGGACCTCTGGTCCTTCGGCTCGGGGTCGAGTTGAGCGATTCAAGCCAAAGCCAGATCAGCGGTTACCAGCTGCGGGCTAGTCTGGTGGTGTCTGATTCAATCCATCCTGACGCACCTCGATATGTCCATCATCCGCCCTTTCGAGCCGACCGATATCCTCCACTTCAACAGCGTCAACGCCGACGCCTGGACCGCGACGGTACGTTCTGCCATGCTCAGAGTCTCCTCATCTTTCGCCATGTTCTGACCCACCGTAGTACCACACCGGCTATTACTGTTCCTACCTCGCACAATGGCCCGACTTCTGCCTAGCCACCACCGGCGCCTTCGACGATGCCATCAAAGCCTACAGTGCGTCCACAAACACCTGCTCACTCTCCCCTCCCTCCCGCCTCCTCCATCCCTACCTTCTTAAATCTCCCCCTCCCCCCCCTCTCTCACTCTCTTGCTTCCCATCCCCACCCAAACCCCCTCTTCCGCCGATGACATCCCCAGTGATATCGAAACACGAGCCCCCACCCCCCGACCCATCGCACCACGGCCACCTAACCGCCCTCTCCATATCCCCCTCCTTCCGCTCTCTTGGTCTCGCTCGAGTCTATATGGACATGCTTGAACGTCTGTCCAGCGAGGGGAAGGATGGGGTCGACGCGTGGTTTGTGGATCTGTTTGTGAGATGTAATAATGGACGGGCTATTGAGATGTATGAGAGGTTGGGGTATAGTATATTTAGGAGGGTTGTCGAGTGAGTTGGATGGATCATGTACAAAGGCGAAAGCTGATTGGGATAGTTATTATCATGGGATGGAGGGGATGGGTTCCACACGAGATGAGTTGGATGGGTTCGGTGAGTTGATGAAGGGGTGTGCTGGTCAATTGCGCTGAAGTGGAAACTACAGATATGCGGAAATCAATGCCTCGGGATACGGTACGACCACTTTTTCGTCGTATCCCCTGGGTCCTAGCTGACAGTTCTGCCTAGGCAAAGCGGCATACTCGGCCGAACGGAAGAGACATCCTCGTTGAATCAGACCAGGTATGGTCATGACTCACTTCATCCTACCGACCGCATCTATCGTATCGCTACATACATGCTACACTATTTGTGTGCCGTTCTGTGCCGTTCTGCAAGGCTTCGAGCACTCACAATCCCTCCTCGGGGTTGACGGTCTCCGTAAGCGAGAGCCTCCTCGAACTGCTTCCGACGTGGAACGTGAAAACCCCAGGTGGGATCCGCCAGAGTTGTCTCTCCACATCCCATATCGAGAGATCCTTCTTTCGCTGAGACGCATCCTAAGATGGTGCTTGATTGTTAGGGAGAGACTTACCAGGGGGAAGTTCACGGTCCGAGTCTGACCTGGCTCGAGGAAAGGCTTCGCGTATCCTCGAAGATGTCTAGGTGGCTGATCACTTTCGGACAGTGGATAACTCATGTACTGCCAAGCGATCAGCATCACCGCTTCGAGGTCGATCGACCAGCTTACAAGCTGTGCGACTTCCGCTCCAGCGGCCTCGCCAGTATTGGTGATGTTGATCCTCGCCATATACTGATTTACCAATAAGTATTGGCACTTCCGCCCGTTTCCCGCCTTACCAGGACATCGTAGAGTCCCGCCTCTCCCGTATGCTTCTCATTCGTCACTTGAACTGTATCCGTCGCGAGCTTGTGTTTCTCCTCGACGACTAGGTCGGACATCTCGAAGCTCGTGTAGCTGAGCCCGAACCCGAATTCGTATCTTGGAGTGATGGACCACTTGTCGAACCATTTGTAGTCTATCGCCAGACCCTCGGAGAAGACAGATCGAGGATATGAATCGGAGGTGTGAAGAGAACCTGTCTCCTCCTAATCAGGTGACAGGGATCATCACCTCCGGACGGCAAGGGCGAACATCGTGGAACCCACCATTTCACGGATGATATTGCCTGTAGGCCAATCGGAGACGGCTTTGCCCATCGTGAATGGCAACTGGGAAGATTGAGCAAAATATTATTGAACCGAGAGAGAACCTCACCTTGCCGGACGGATTGACATCGCCCCACAAGACATCGACAAGGGCGTTACCGGTCTCCTGTCCTACTTGACGGTCAGTCGCTACTAGCCGAAAATCGAGAAACATCTCACCGGGATACCCAGCGAAGATCACAGCCCCGATGTTTGGCAGGTCGATCTGAAAGCATCAGCCCCGTCATGCATGGTACCTTGAACCCACCCAGTCCTCCATGATCACCTGCCCGCCTATATGCATCACGACGACCACTGGCCCAGCGCATCCCTTCTCCACAGTTTTGATCATTTCCTCTCCGTCGTGGTCCAAGCGCAAATGCGAACGATCCCATCCTTCCACATTGTAGACGCTGACGAAGACCATGCAGACGTCAGACTGGCTGGCGATGGTGCTCATGGCGGGATAATGCATGGAATCATCGTGGAGGAGATGATCGACTCGGATGCCGTGCCTTCGGGCACGCAGAGTGATGGCTTCGAGCGGAGCGGCCTAACTTTGTTTAGCAGTGGCCAACCAGGAGATGGAGGCGACACAGACCACGTAGTCGGGATAAGCTGCACCAGATCCACCGCCAATCGTGACCGTGCCGTTCCAATACCGTCTCTTGGACGCAACCATGCAGAACAGGTCACCTCCACAGCCAGAAATGGTATCGGGATAATCAGCATCTGAGCCGAGGACACCTATCCGCCTAATTCCTTTCAGGGGGAGGATACCGGTGTTCTTGAGCAGCCTATACCGAGTCAGCGACTAGATCTAGGAAGATCGAGTAGCATACACGGTCGACTCCGCTGCAACCTTCCTCGCGAACATATAGTTGTCCCCCTTGTTGTCGACGTGCTCGTTCCGGAAGATTCTGCCCTTCACCTCGGTCTCGTCGGCCAAGTCAAACCTGTGCCAGTTGGTATGCGGATAGCTTGAGTTCTGACCGAAAGCGAGCCATGGAGTCAGAATTCTGGATGAAGATCAGTTGACCTCCGCCAATTTGGCTCGTCGCTCACCGATGGGCCATATCGTCAAGCCTTGACATGGGGACTTCGCGGGCCTTTACTGCAGCAAGGAGATGCTCCCCAACTAGAAGCGATCAGCTCGCATAGACACACTACTGAACCTACAGTAGTCAGTAGCCGGTAGCTCCAAGTCCATGCCGGCTAAGGCCGTCGGCACAGTAGAGTGCGTAGCTCCGTAATCGCTCTACGGACATTACGGCGCTCAGGTCGAGAGCAGTTCTCATCGTCGAAAGCCGAAAGTACCCACCAAGATGCTTTGGTTCATCAGCACCTGACAGTCCTCCTCTAAGGCCTGAACTCACAAGCCTTGAAACCCGAGCTCGCTCTTCAATATCTGATTCATTGCGGAATCGCTCTCGCATGCAGGGGTCCCATTTATTCGGTTGTACGAGCTATAAATCAGCTCCGGCATTCCCGCTCACGATCGACATACCACATGACAGCACCGGTACCGGCTCTAACGGTCTCGGCGAAACTTGGCAAATACACCTCCTTCATCGTCTTGTCTGTGCCGATCATCAGCGATACCTTGTGAACATGGTTCACCATCGAGCTCGCTAGAGACATGCATGCAATCCGTACGCTGTCCGCCGGAGTTCACCGGTCCCGTACACACTTCCGCTTGCTCGTAGAGGATGTAATGCTTCGCGCAGGTGATCAAGCCGGAAGCCTGCATGCCTCGTACGGTGACGAAGGAGAGGGTTGAGGAGAGGTAGGTGTCGGGAGTGATCGCTACAACCTTCAGCGCAAGGTCAATGTGTGTCTAGAGCGGCACACACATTCCCAATTCCGGCCGCAGAATGGACTGCGCAAGGTCGTTAGATCAGAGCCGATATCGCTGCGACGACTCACGATCTACCGAGCGGTCCACCCGTCACCTGAGGTACCATTAGCTTTGCGGTCCAGGGAAAGTGGAACGTACAGGAGCCAGAGCGACATTGATCCCCTTCCCCCTAAACTCCCATCCAATCCTCACCGCCCTCTCCTCCATCAATTCGCGGTCGAAGCTCGCAGCAGCGCTGAACAAAGATGGGAATTGCGTCACGAAGTCGGTATATCTCGGTCCAGCAGCTACATGAGTCAGTCTCTTGCACGAGATGTACGGTAATGATGCTCTCACGGCCGTCGTCGAAACACATCCCGGGGATTCCGAGGCGCGGGACACCGCCCGAGTTAGAAGGACATGGACCGAAGACGGAGGATGAGATGTTCACCTAACACCGTTGGCGAGATTAGCCACGCCTAGACATGACGCACCTTCTCCTCCACAGTCATTTCGGATACCAGGGTTCTGGCGGACTGGAACGCCTCGGACCAAGCTCCACCGTGAGTGAATGGCCCTCGGTATGAGGAGTCGACAGCCGGAACTCTGGGAGCTTGAGGAAGGGGCCCATCATGCGGGACGAAGGGTATTAAGCCGCTCAGGACGAGCCAGGCGTTCTGGAAGATCTCCCTCATGGTGTGACAGCCTTGGTATTGAGCAGATCGCCCGTTCACGGGTATGTACGTGGAAAAGACAGCTTCCCCATCTGCCCCACTCTTGTGTCCCTTTCTCAGGGTTCGGTGCCGTTTCAGAAGACTAGACATCCCGGCACCCCGAGTCACGAGATTCGGAGTGGCTCTGGAGTCCAAAAGTACCAGCTGTCGATTGGCGGCAGGGACCGCGAGGGTTGTTGGCATAGCATCAAATATCCTCTGTCCTTCTCATCTTCATCGCCCTTCCATCCTGGATGACCTCCTCAAACTCATCTCCCAGATTCGCATCCATATCCTCAAGGCCCCCCCCCAGACTCCACGCCTCCGTGCCCTCGCTCCACTTGTCCGTCTTCCAGGACAGTCAACTTGCGCTTGACGGGTGATCTACTGCCCTCTCTCATAGCTGCGGCTTTCCGATCTCGGGATTCGAGCTTCCTTTTTTGATTTTGGGCTGATAAGGAGGCCAGAGGCTTAGCTGGGGATCCGGCTCGCTCGGGCTTTTCCGGACTGCGATGAGAATTGCGTGCGGCGTGCTCGGCTAGTTGATATGGGTTGTACTGTTTGGTGTCAGACGCATGCCTTTCAGTGCTGGTTCGCTTGCCTTCTTAAAACGGTCGTAATCCTCAACTACTCCGATCCCGATCGTATTCTACGTCACTATTCAGCACCAAACGGCAATACTTGTCCATTTCCACCTTGTACAGCTCGATCAGGACTGTTCTCTCTGGATTCTCCAGGTCCACCTTATGCCCTTGTTCGAGCTTGACCACCTGGTCCGCCACCGTCTTGATCATATCCAATCTTTCCAGTCGATTCGAACTTCGTGTATTCGTATTGATCGCAAACTGCCTTGTCAGTCCTGATATCTTCCAGGGATACGCATGACATACCCGGAGGGAGCTAGTTGTGGATGTCGCAAATCCCTTCTCGATGACAGTCTGGGAGACCTCAGCGAGCTGAGTGAGTGTCGCTCCGCCTGTCGCAGCGATGGGAGTGAGTCGGCTGGTATATCTTATCCAATCATCAGCAAGCTTGCAACGATGGCAAGGGGTGAAGAGGCACTTGAAAGGGCATTTGGCGGTACGTTCGACATGTTCGAGGATATGGAGGACTAAACGATTCGGATCGAGGGGTGGCAGAACGTTGATGTAGATCACTGATATCTTCAGCCGAAGCAACGATAGCAACGGGAGGGGCCAGCTTACCGCAAGGTGTATCATGACGGCATAGCCCTATGCGAGAACATTCAGACTCATGGTTGCCAGGAGCATCAGTACGACTCACTGAATCGGGTGGACTTCTTAATCACCGACATGCCCGCCAGCTCCCGCTTCAGCATTTCCTCCAAGTCCACATCTTCCACATTTTCGGGCTCTGTCTTCACCATCGCTTCGTTCATCTCCGGATAGAGCTCGTCTGCGACCTACCAGCCGGAGATCGACGATCAGTAACCTTCGATCATCGGAGAGATCGCAACATACTCGCTCAAGGTATTCCACCAGCTCCCGCTCAGCACTCCTTTCCTTGTTTTGAATGGTTGTAGCGCATATCCCCGGAACCATCATGATATCTGGCTGATTCCGTGAAGAGATCAGAATCGCCTTTTCGAGGGTGATCTTCACTCACCAGGGGATCGTCTCGATAGCTGCCAAGGTGCATCTTCGGAGCCTCTTCACCCTGTCCACCCCACGGTGGTCTGGTTCCTCCTCGGGAAGGCCCACCTCGAGCTCGACCCGCGCCACTGCCTCGTCCAGCTCCCCTTCCCCGACCGTACTTGTAGGATTTGTTTCTCTGGGCTGTGGTATCACCCGACATATGCGACTTGCCATTGGAGCCGCCTCGCCCCCAGTCATCACCGCCTTTTCCTCCTCTTGAAGGTCCCGAGGAGCTAGATGAGACGTTGATCTCTGCCATGGCTATGTCTTTGCGAGATGGGGAGTTTGCAAAGGAGAGGCAAGGAATCGGGAATTCCGGCTCACGTGACATGTCCGTGTGGAGACCCCGGTGCTTTGGGTGTTTCAGGCTTTGTGGGCTCCTTGGCACCCTTTGTCTGGTCGTTGATATATGATGTGTTAGACCGGCCGGAATGATGCTCTATTGCAACAGGATTTCATCCAAGGCGTCTGGACCTTGATCGTGTCTGATGGCGACCAGGAAAGCTTCGAACAACCGGATTTCGCCGCAGGCATCGCAGGCATCCGGCCCGAGCTCGCAGCCGTACTCAGCTGCATCTTCGTCAGACATTCCCCCTGATGGGCTCTCTGGTCGCCTTGGATCAGCCAACGCCCCTCGTCTCTCGTTCCAGGAGGCGGCTTTGGGGGAAGGAGCTCGCTCAGCAGGGCTTCGCTCTTCCACCTCGTGGAGCTTTATGAGAAATCGAGGTTCACACGAGCAGTCGAGCGACCTGGACAATTGGCAGACTCTACAAGACCTTGTCGGCAAACAAGATGAGGACCTTTCAGAGGGGAGGAAACTGCTCGGACATCCGTCTCATAAACGGTCCCGGACTTTCAACCTGACGACAGTCTTCTCATCCACTGGGCGAGAAGAGGAGAGCTCGTCCCCGACGGTTCGCGTACTGGAGCGAAATGCAGAAAGAGATGCCGAAGCCGAAGTCCCCCTTTCGGCATCTCCACCTCAGCTTGACGGACTGTATGGTGTAGATGTTCATGAAGATGAAGATGAGAGGGGAGAGCCTCCGAACGGAATCAATGGGCTGAACGGACACACGCTGGAGGACGGGGAAGACGACCCTCGGGACTCCCCGATTCCATTTCTGGCCGAGAATCATCGATCATCGACACAGACTTCACTAAAAGGGTCAAGCAAGTCTTTCGTCTGATACATCGGTATACACGCTGATGATGCGGTCAAGCTGGCTCTCGTTACTGGCCACCATCTCCCGTCGCTATTGCTATCCTGAAATGTGCAATCGCGTACCTCATAGCGTCCCTCTTCACCTTTGTCCCCGCCCTTTCCAATATTCTTTCCACCTCATCCGAGACGGACGCGCATGGTCGCATCACGCGCAGACCAGCGTACTCGGCTCATATGGTCGCAACAATTGTCGTATATGTGAGCCTTTCCGTTCTACGTCGCTTTCCCAGAATTTGAAGGATCCTCGAACAGTTCAATCCTGCCAAGACGGTCGGTAACATGCTCCTGGCGACCCGCTTCTGCATCATTCTCGCATTGCTAGCCACACTCGTCTCACTCCTGTCCATGGCCACGGTCCACGTCTTCGATCACTTTGCGCCGTCAGAAGGTTTCGATTCGAACTGGATCAGCGAGATCGGTGACTGGATCGTGTGCATAGTGTGGATTGGTGGGAGTATGGGATGGCTGGCGTGGGCGAAGGTCTGGGTGGCGAATCCAAGCTTCAATTCTGGTCCGGCGCTTGTGCCACCCTGGAAACATCACTGACTCGCTTAGGATGTTCCATGGCGGCGGTGACTCTCTACACGGTGATCATCAAGGAAGGCAATCTTCACAAGCTGCTCGAAGTTCTGCTCATTGTCCTAATCGGAGGTATGTCATCGTGTTTCTGTGGATATGGTTGACACGTACCCAGCGGGCATCGCCAACATCGTATGCTATACTATTTTCCCGACATCGGCCACGTCTCGCCTCCAATCCTCTATCACTAAATCCCTTTCGTCCTTCTCCACTCTCTTCGACCTCCTCACTTCAACTTTCCTCCTCGACAAGACCGTAGTCAGGGGAAATCGAACGAACTTGAAAGAAGCTGTACAATCCCATGCTAAGGCCTTCAAGACACTGAAGTCGGATCTCGGGGAGGCCAAATATGAGCGTGTCTTGGATCCCCGGATCAGAGGCCGCAGGCTCGATCTATACGAAGCAGCCATCGGAAGCTTGACACGTTTAGCCCAACATTTGGCGGGTCTGCGAAGCAGTACAAGACTGCAAGAAAGCTTGATTCGCGCAATAAGGGAAGGTCAAATCGATGCCGATGTCGAACCAAAGGAGGACTTCTCTGCGATCTTCATCTCCTTTCTCCAGCGAGATACGACGTCAAGCTGTCCGGCGATGCTGGGTACAGATATCGCCGGCAGTATCCGCCTGTTCTTGCAGTTTCGGGACATCGCTGGAGCGCAGATGGATACGCTTGTCGTGAGTTCGGTTCGAGATAAGGTGCTGACCCCCAGTCGCGTTGTGACGATGCGTTAGAAGCGGTCCAGGGCGTCGCTCAGCAATCTCCGAAGACCGATGTCGCCCTGTCGACAACGCGCACCGCCCTAGCCTCGTCCCTCGAAGACTTCACGCAATGCTCCAGTCGAGCCATTAAACGGTTGTATGCCGGGCCTCGACGCGAAAGAGGGATATACGAACGTAGTGATAGCGATAGCGATAGCGGCGGTGATGCAGGAGAACCTCCGTCGGACCTCGATGGGATGGCCGAACGTCCGAATGAAACGGTCTTCCTGATCGACTTGTGGGTCCACTAGTCGACAAAGCTCGCTGATATATGCAGCTTCTTATTCACACTTGAAGAGTTTGGTCGAGAAATGATATTCCTTCTTGACACCATGAAGGAGGTATGTAGTCGGCAACTGCGAAGTCCCCCACTCACGCCTGCAGATCTCCACATCAAGGGATGTCTCTACTTGGGAGCACATACGGTCGTGGTGGCCCTCGCAGCGGGATGCGGAGGGAAAGAAAGTGAAGTTCCTTTACAAGCAGCTCCGTAAGCTTCATTTGCTCGCCGTCAATGATCGACTCTGATGCGATGATCAGGCCAAGTCGTCCCCATTGATCCGAGCCATCTCCAGCCCCCTCCCTTCCCAAGGAACAGACCAGATGACCCGGACAATCTCCTACATTCACATGGCCACCATATGTCGGCGTCGGCGAAGCTCAGGCAGAGATTTTGGGAGTTTGGGGCAACGCTTCGCCAGCCTGATATGCGGTATGCGGTGAAGACTGGTCTAGCAGGAGGTAGGTCAAAGGTCTGAGCTAAAGCTTATTCAGCCAGCGATATTAGCAGCTCCGGCTTTCACTGAATGGGGACGGCCGGTGTTCCTCGCGTATAGAGGTGAATGGGCATTGATCGCCTACTTCGCGACTATGAGCCCAACTGTCGGACAGACGAACTTTTTGTAAGCCTTCGGTCCACATCGTGGGATTCGACTTATTCCTCATTAGGTCCTTCTTTCGCGTTGTGGGGACTATGTCAGTCGTCCGCCTGAAGTCAACGTCCAAAAGCTCACTCTTCTTAGCCTTGGCGCAGCCGTCGCTGTCCTGTTCTACACCGTGTAAGAACGCCTTCCATTCGCAAGGTCGCTTTTTGATAGTCTCGGTTCAGCTTCCCGCACAACGAGATTGTCCTCCCCATCCTAGGATTCTTCTTTTCCATGCCGTGCTTCTATATCATCACGCAGATGCCCGAATACGCTCAAGCTGGCCGCTTCATATTACTCACTTACGTGAGTAGGTCTCCGTATCTCGTATACCGAGCTAACGTGGCTCGATAGAATCTGACCTGCCTTTACGCGTAAGCGGCCGAATCCGAACTATACTTATAAATGAGGTACAACCAGCGTGACCGGGATGTGGCGGTTCTTGATATTGCTTTCCACCGCTCGACCAGTGTGATCATCGGCGTGATTTGGGCCGCGATCGTCTCGCGCTATTGGTGGCCCTTCACGGCACGACGCGAACTCCGGATCGGCATTAGCGAGTGGGTCTTCCGAACCGGGCATGCCATGTACTGAACAAATCAGCTTCTGCGTTGACCTGTCATACCTTTACTCCAAGCTCGTAACGACATATAGCCGAGGTGTTGATTCCTCAGAAACCACTCAAGAGGGTCCTGAGGAGCAGGAACCGCTTCTTCCTCTCAGCCAGGCTCGGCTTCCACACCTTAGCCATGGCGTCCGACAGTTCATGGCAATGTCCGTTGTTTCGGCTTTCCGGCTTTTTATTTCAGGCTGACAAGATCAGGGAGCTTCACCTGCAAAGTCAGCTAGTGGAGCTCCGTGACCTCCTCGGTCAGACTAAGAATGAGCCCCGTCTCAAGGGTCCATTCGCCTTTGGTTTCTACAAAGAAGTGCTCCTAAGCTGCGAGAGAATTGTCGATCGACTGCACAGTATGCGATGCGTGACGGCGAGAGACGAATGGTAACCACGATCCTGAAAAGTTGATTCATGCTGATTAAATTGCCAGGGACAATGTGAGTCATCCTTCCAGTGTCCAGTGATGTCATTATACTTACTCGATCAGGGAATGCGAAAAGCCTTCGTTGAGCCAGTCAATAAGCAGCGCCGGGAAATGGCCGGGAACGTCATCCTATATGTCTGTGGTGCTGCTCATACCTATTGCAACCGGTCTGATTTGTGCCCTAGTTCTACACTTTATCGGCCGGCTTCCGACTCCGTACACCAATGCCTCCATATCTTCCCCCTGCCGAGCATGCGCGACAGCGCCTAGTCGAGGCAATCAGGGATCTCGATATGGTCAAACGACGTAGTGTTCGCGGTGGAGGTCGACACCTGCTATTATTCGCATACGCGCTCGCCATGCAAGTAGGTCGACCTCTCAAAGTCGAGACTTTTACGACAGAGCTGATATGTCTGGTACTTGTAGGAGGTCATCGCCGAGCTCGAACATCTCGGTGGAATGCTTCAGGATGCGTTCGGCGTCATCTCGCAGAGCACCGTGATCGATTTCGAGGCTCTCTTCCAGAAGCCCCCGAGCCCGGCTCAGGGCGATTAAGGGGATACTACCATGCGTCATTCATCATCATCATCATCATCATCATCATCATCATCATCGTCATGAAGATGTACCCATACATAGGTACAGCTAGCACGCTATATAACTACATTGACTCGTCCTCTTGAAGAGAAAGCGCGCATGCTATCTTCGACCTCTCTCTGACAGCCCACGTTGCTACATCCCTAGTCATACATGCTTACATAGCTGACTCATTATTCGTTCCAGACTCGTCATCCCGGCCGTCTAAGTTCGATGAGAGCCGCGCAGCCCATCGCTATACCACCTTGGGGTGACGCGGCGCTCGAATTGCAGATATTCAGAAGGTGCCACCTAGGATCTGCTCAAGCTTCCACGCCTTGCGTCTAGCCGCGACCGTATCCATATCACCGAGGTCTGGAAGGAGGGGAATCTGTTCGGATGATCGGCGACGGAAATCACGCATGTCCATGAAAGATGAAGATTCGGTCGATTTCTTCTTGTCGCGCAGACGGAGCTTGGAGACCCGTCCAGCGGAGACATCTTCACCGGGGCGACCCGGACCTTCGTCGAAGGCGAAGAAAGACTTGTCGTTCGGTGTAGAGGAGCGAGAGGCATCCTGGATAGGCGGACTGACGAGTGCGGGAGGAATAGGAACACCTAGCAGGCGGTGAAGCTGGATGGTCAGCTCAGTTAAACGATATTCACGTACCTTCGCGTTTTGGTGCCGACGCGCTCGTCGTGTAGCCTCGTCTTCGACCGGAGAATCATCGAGCCAGAATTCTTGGAGCTTTGCGGTTAAGGATGCAGGACCCCTGCCTATTTGACGCAAAGGCGATGCCGACGGATCCGGTCTGGATCGCTGCACATCATCGATGTTGGCAGCGGCGTCTAAGACTCGCATCGCTCTCGCGAGTTGCTTCCTCTCGTCGTTGCTGCTCTCGTTCTCCTGCCTGTCGGACTGTAGGGGAGATGCTGCCCTGCTTGCCGATCTCGAGCTAGATCTCGGTGGAAGTGCTTCGACCATACGAGGCCGGGCGTCTCTTTTCGCCGCCTTCGACACGGAATCGGCCTGTGATGGCGATATGGCGGGAAAGGTGTCGTTCACTACCCTGCTGGAGAGAGCGCCGCGGGCACTGTGGGGGTCGATCACAAGTCGCTCGATCTGGTTCTCGTCCAGCGGCCTGCCAAGCATCTGCTCGAGCTTACGCGTCCGCTTGAGCAGGAGTGCTCGCTGCCCTGGGGATAGAGCATTGCGCGCAGCAAGTTGGGCGGGACTTGCGAAGTTGGCCTTTGATGAGGGTGAAGCCGGCAGGGGGGGAAGGGACTTCTCTGGTGGCGATTGCGGAATGAGGCGGGAAAGTGTGTTGGTAGATTCCGCGATCGATGATTGGAGGGAGAGATTCGACTCGACGGAGGTGGAGCGGAATCGCGCTTCCCAATTGGAGCTGTTGATCCCACCATGAAGGCCGAGAGGACTGGCCGGATTGGAGGGAGAAACCTGATCGTTCATCTGCGTCGCCGGCGTAAACACAGCTTTCTTACCAGAAGAGGAAAGCTTCTGACCCCTCGCAGGCGGCAGGGGACCAGGTCTGATATACGTGAGCTATACCTGGAAACGAATGATCAAGCTACGACTTATGAGCCAGCTGTTTGACAGTGTCTCTTATAGCTCTCCGGTCGAACTCCATCAAAACCCTTGCCGTCTCAGCGCCCTCGCCCAGCACCTGATCGAGCTTGCTCGGTTTCATCCCCTGCTGTGGATGCTTTGTCGATCTGACAGCGCCATACCCGCTTTCGCTCGAATCGCTGAACGATCTCTCCTCCTTGACGCATCCTGCCTTCAATGGCGTACCGCATGTAGGCGGTGCGAGCTGGACTGCCGAGCCGAGATTGGTGGGCGATGATCGTTGATAAGGTACGATTCGTACCTCGTTGACAGCACTACTTTTGAGCAGATGTGAGGTAATGGCTTGATCGGTCTCCGGTGCCTTGTGAGAAGGACGCCTCTGTGTCGGCGAAGGGAGATGGGCCGGAGTGGAGATCGCAACGACATGGAGCAAGGGTGAGGTATTTGAGGCAGGTGCTGAGAAGCTCGAGTCTGATGTGGAAGACATGGAGAGCGGCCGACGCCTCTGTCCACTTGACGCTGATTGGGAATCCTCGTCGTTGCGGCCATTCCGGATGCTGACGGCAACGTTATCCTCGTCTTGGGTCGGTTGGCCCCCAGGATCGGACCCAGTCGAGGTGGATGGGACTGCGCTCCTACGACGTGGGTGTGAGCCAAAGGTTCCGTAACTAGTGCGACCTGAAGGCACGGGTCGCATAACCTCCTCCTCCTCATCTTGCTGAGAGCGCTCGGAGGTGGAGGACATCGACTGGTTTCGGCCAGAGGAGGGGGCGAAGTCGGAGAAGGCAAAAGTCGTGCGGGACATGCGGAGAAAAGATTTGTCAGTAGATGGGACGGGTGCATTTCGTCGTGGAGATGGTTTACTGGGCTGAGCGATGGTGGATGCGGCGGGATCGGAGAAGATGGTGGATCCGGCTTGAGACGATCTGAGGAAGGATTGGTTGATATTCGGCGCTTCGCTGGACTTCGGGGAGACGCGGGAAGGAGGGAGTTGTATAGGAGAGAGCTCTTCAAGCGATGGGTGGACATCTGGCGGGCTTGGAAATGTCTGGACCAAAGCATTCGCCGTCGTAGTGTCGATACTCCTCCCCTTCATTCTTTTCTCCATCCTCAAATCGTTCAACCCCTCTGCCATCTCGTCTGAAAGAGCCATTGGAGAGTCAATCACGTCCAGCGAATCCAGACTCGTCTCTCCCGCCAGTCGTCCTTCTCGCGACAGGCCTCCGGGCGAAGAGGTCGTCGTATCGCTCCTAGGGGAGATCTGGATCCCCTCTCGTGAGAAATGCTGAGAATCTGGTGAGGGCGAGTCGAAAGGTTTGATGAAAGGTGAATTGATAGGCGGGGAAACTCGATGGCGAGGCGGAGTGTGCAGACTCATGGTTCTTATCCCCACAGCTGATTGCATCGGGCCGTCGTGCTACCGATCCGGCAGTAGAAGCGAGAAGCGAGGGATTCGGGAGAGATGCGCGACGTAGGATCCTATTGTGCTCGAGATCATTTCTCACACGCTATCGAGTTTTCGGCAGAGAGTGCGCCGTGATGATGCCGCGCGGAGTAGACTTGACGAATGATCGTCGGACGGAGATCAAAAGAAGAAAGGACGGATGTGCGCACAGCCTCGCTGTCCCGTCACTTTCCTTCAGATGAACCGTCATCGCTGTACCCCGATATGAGTCGGGATTCCATATGGTCTGCTACTCGTGGAAGATCGGGCTCGGGTGCGTCGATGAAATTAAAGACAACGACAGGTTGATAGCGTGTTGATTTTGATTTTTCGGAGACAAACATTTCGAGATCGGTCCCTGAAAGGTCGGGGAACGCGTTTCAGGTGCCAGTTCTCGGCATCACAATCAGCTTCTCCAAGCTGAGGAGCAATCCCTCGGCTCATTCAACTGCTTGATGCACCAGCTCTTAAGGCATCTTCACCGACCACTCCGACAATGCTATGCCATCACCTCTACCACTCTACTGAAGGAACCTACTCCCTTCTGTCAATCGCTCCTTCCACCCCTCTGACAATCTCATCCGCTGGGACAGTGATTTTCTTCCCTTCCACATCCTTCTCCAGCATCCCTTGCGAGGTTATATGTGTGTTTGAGGTTACTCCGGGGCCGAGGGGAGATTCTTCGGTCGCGGCTGCGATGAGGGCGGGATCGGGCGGTGAGATGGCGACGCCATACTGAGGTGAATGTTGTTGGTGATTTGTGGGTCGGGGGAGATCGATGCTTCGGCTCGCAGGTGACCGTACCGGTGCAGGCGACGACTCCGGCTTTGTGAACGGTCCGGCATCACGTGGAAGTGGGATCGAGGGAAGGGTCGGTGATGTCGAGTGTGCAAACAATGGAGGCTCCTCAGGTATCATGGGAGAACTCGTTGGCGGTAGATCCTCCCCTTCATCCTCCCCGGTAAACCTCCAAGTGCTGCCAGGTGTAGACGGCTCATCAACCTCATCCAGATTAGGCACGACGATCGCCGGCGGATCCTCCGCTGTCGAGGTCGAAGCTGCACCACCAGAGCTAAATTCGCGATCAAATTCCGATGCCCAGTCGCTAGGAGTAAGTGGGTCCTGTCGCATTTGTTGACCTAGAGGGACCTGCGCGACGAAATTGTCATCTCCGAAGGGGTTTTCGGGCGAGTCGATCGACGGCGAAGCGGAGGTGAAAGTTCCCCAAGTCTCGTCCTGTTTGAGATCAGCACAAAAACTCATGGATCTGGGTCCGCTCACATCGTCGAAGTCGTCACCCGGGGGTCGAGCCTGGAATGTCTACCGTAAGCCAAGGCCACTGGATTATGACCTACTCCGAAATCATCATCGCTCCCCCTTCGCCCATTTGCACTCGGTCTCAGCCAGTCTGCGTCGTCATCGTCCTCATCTGACGAGTCCAAATGTCGTGCCGATGAGACCCATGATGACTGGGCCTTAGCCCTATCTGTTGAGGTATGACTCACCTCTCCCTCGGTATCAAATCCTGGTCTCGGCGCGAAGCCATCCGCCGCGACTGTCCGTGTGAGCGGCTCGCCGAACTTCGCTTCCTCCTCCTCATCACTGCTATCCTCAGAAGCATTCGCTGTGGCCTCAGTCGAAGGGGTGGGCATCATCGGCTTTCCGCCAGCGAGTGGTCTCGCATCCCTCGCTTTGGTCTCCCGTAATGAAGTCTCGACGAAAGCCTCCCACTCTGACAAGACGAAGGAGTCCTTGATGACTGCGTAAAGATCGGGCGGACACCGTACGAGCAATTTGCCGACCTCTTCTGCGATCAGGATGATGTGGCCCATGTAGGCGAGGCGCGGCATTTTCGGTTGTGTACTGTGTACCGTAAGTCTACAGCTCAGTATGACGTGTAACTCACATTATCTTATCGTTGAGCCTCTGCGCATCCAGTATCCGCTCGATGAGCTTCGCGTCTCGTATCAGCTCGATGACAAGCTCTCGATTTATGCCCGGTCCTAATCGTCCATTGAGGATCTGCTGCAGGAGGTCGTATACCACATGGTGCAAAAAGTCGTTATTCGGATATTCGAAGAAGAGATCGACGACGGTAAGCAAGACCCGATGGTGGATGAAGATCTGCTTGAGCCGATCGCCAGGTGCGAGCTCCACTTTCCCATTCTCGTATTCCGAGACAGAAGGGGCAATGGTAGTCGCAGCAACGGCGTCAACCGATTCCGAGATCGGCCGGTCCATGCCCATGACATCGCGTAACCGCTCCGCATCCGCTGGAGATGGCGCTGGAGGATCGAGTGTGCCGGAGGCAACGGGCGATTGAGAGGGGGTGTCGTCCATGTCCTCGAGCTCGTCTGACCCCACCTCCTCGGATCCTGTGAGAGAGCAATCTGTTGATCCGCTGCTCACGGGCAGCTCGCGGGCTTGTGTGACCTGCTCCTCTGTCTCCTCGCCTACCCTGTCTCCACCGATGGCTTCACCTAATGCCTCCAGTCCGCCAAGTCCTCCTGACAAGATCCCGTCTGGCGAGTATGATGGCCCGATGCCGGGCGGTCGATTTAGTATGGACATGTTCGAGCTGTGTAGCAGCTCCGCATAGAGCTCAATGACCCGGAAGCGCTCGACGGTGAGGGGTTTCGAATGGGATGTGGATGCCGCTCGATCTTGCAGTCTTGGTCGAGGGAGGAATCGATGTAATTGAGCAAATCTATCGCTCAGAAGGGTCAACAGGTGACCCAGATGAACAATTCCCATCTTCTCGCTAAACTCTCCCATCGCAGCCTCCATCCGTTTCCGCTCGTCCTCCTCGTTTTCGTCCTGAATCCGCATGGTCATGAGTCGATTTCGCATTGTGTGGAAGAGGTGGGGTTCGGAGAAGTCGGAGTTGTTCCGCCGTATCAACTCGACAAAGATATTGCAGATATGAGAGAGGCTCGAAGAGGTTGAGGAAAGCGAAGGTAGAGGATGGACAATAAATGGATCTTTCGGCTCTCCAGTCCCCTTCCAATCTCGGTCGGTGATGTCGATGTCGTCAAGCATGTAGGCCACCATCTTTCCCATACTTCTCTCGCTGACAAGCTCCCGGATTAAGCGGTTATCTCGTGTGCCGGGTGGTTGCTGACCCTGCTGCTGCATCGCGTTTCCGCCATGTGGGTTGAACGGTGAAGGAGCACAGAGGGTGATGATGGACTTGAGCAATTCGCTCGCAATCGAGTGCATAGTCGTGGGATGCTCCGGGGACAGGAGGGCGATCAGACGGGGTACCAAGCCTTCCGCTGCGAGCCAATCGATCACTCCGCTGACGCCGGCCTCCTCGGCCGAGACGAGTCGGATGATCATGTCCTGCACGGAAGGGCTAGATATCCTTGTGAGCATCCGGTCGATGATGTGGGGTAATGTTTGAATGAACCGGATCATCTGCCATCAGCTCCGGCGTTTCGGTATCCTCACCTCTGTCGTCCGCTTCGCCATAAGCGTCCCGTTGACCCGCACCCACATCCCCCGTATGACTTCTCGCTTCCGATCTCGCTCCTCGTCCTCTTCCGACCAAAACTCATCTCTCGCTCGGTCTTGCTCACTCCTGTCATGAGAGGGCACCTCTTCTGGAACAGGTGGAAGCACGGCATCCCAAAATGGCGTGAGCAGGGCCTCCTTGCTCGCCATGATGGTCTCGGGAACCGTCCAGAGCTCAGACGTAAGAATTTCGGTTGCGATTTGGGGGTATCTTTCGTCAGCCTGGCCCAAAAGGGGATGACTCACCTCGAATGGGAGTCCTCCGAGCTCCTCTGCCGTTCCAGCCCTCCGCCCAGTCCAACGGCCTCCGACCACGCTGCCCCCTGGACCTCCTCGACCAACTTTGCCGGAACTAGAAGCGGCGAACTTGGTCCAGGACCAGGCACCGATAATGGTCGATATGAAGGATAGAGGTCCAGAGAGGCCATCACATGCCGAATCGATGCTGTATCGGCCTCGGACGCTTGCTGATCCAGCTCATCCAGTCCAGAGACCACCCATTGCAACAAGCTCTTCATCGCATCCTCCCTCGACAGAAAGGCTACGAGTCTGGCATAAAGGATCAGTGAAACCCAAAGGCTTCTCGCTCACTTGTTGTTCTGAGCCTTGCATTCTGCCAGAACATCTTGCTCATCCATGAGCTCCTCGAGGGAAGGTGGTGTCTCGCGGGAAAGGAGTGCATCGAGCGTCGAGTTCGACGCGAAGCTGAACCGCCATAGCATCGTCTCAACTCGTGTGAGGGGTCCAGGAAGAAATGGGGGGGATCGGAAGGGCTGAAACGAAGCTCGTCCCACTTCGGGGGAGCATGTGAGGATCGATTGTAGAGTGGATAGGTCGGTCGAAATGTCCGTGTTCTTCCTAAGCCGGCATCAAAACATTTACGCTTATTTGAAAGGAAGACATCGAAAGGAAGCGGAACGAGCTGCCACGCCTAATAATGGGTATCTCTCCCTGACAGCAAATACATTTCAAAATACTAGCTGCTTCAAATAGCAACGCATGGTATGTATGCATGGACCAACAGGCACCTGCTCAAACCAACGATCTTCTCCCTTCGCTATCTGATGGGTATTCGTGTTTGATGGGATTGGATCATCATCCAACCTCCGAAAGCCATCAAAAGCTCCCATTCCTGTGTCTAATGTTATCTCCATGCAGCTTTATAGCCACTGATGTAGGACTGACTGTTCGCCTTCGGTCTATACTGAGCTTGCTTTGAGCTTTCGCTACCCCTCGCCATGCTCCCATCCCATCTTTCAAATATTGACTTTCCGATCGGCTTATTTAAGAAGGTGACTACCCCAAGCCGCCCCGGTCGGCCTCCTCATGAGTATTCACCACTAAGTGCCCAGCAAACTGCTCGGATAGCGGCTCAGCAACGCCAAGTCCTGTTTCCTCCGCCCGAAACACAGGATTCGCTCAAAGGGGACACCGAAAACCTCCCATCCCAACAAAGATCGTTTCCCGAGGCTGGCTACTCAGTTCGTGGGCCACTGGAATCTGCAAACTTTAGTCCAAGCCCGTTTCGACCCCGTTCAATTACCGAAAGTGACTCGAGCGTTCCCCTTGCGCGGGTCTTTGTCGAAGCTCGACAAACTCGAGCGATTTTGTCGAATTTGACCGTCCAGACTGTTCATCGGGTTTCTAAACCGGCGGAGAGTCATCAATCAGCCTATGTGGAGTGTCTTCACAATGATACCACCTCGACGCGCTTTGTGCGAGACCGCATGGGGCACCTTCGTCAAGATACAACGTAGGAACAATGGAAACGAGGATAGAGGACATCCCTAAATTCTTTGATTCGCATGTGAGCAGATTGCAATCATTGTTTTCAGAATATACTTGAATCCGACAACGACCGCACGACTATGTCGCTGCAAAAGAGCATTCGCCTCACACATGAGTCTCCTCAGTCGTGCGAATTCGATGGTTGGATCCACCTGTTATGAAGTCTACAACTGTGTTCGACATCGCCTATACCCAAAACAGCCCAGTCGCGGGATCAAGCCTTCGGATACAAGCATGACCATGTCCAAAACTGTCGAGCACATTCTACGACCAACGGGGTACGATCAGAGATATGCGAGCGTATCAGGTTTTAACACTTACTGATTGTACCTTGATCCCCACCGGGCAGCGTGTGAACCCTCTTAGCTGCGCGTTCATAGCGTCCCTCCCGGCCGAGCTACGTATCATCCTCGCCACTACACTTGCCCCTTGCCTCAACTCGGGCTAGGTCCGCACCCCCGAATAGAACCGAGCCCGATTACCACGGGACTTCATGGACAGGCAGACGGGCAGAGGACTAAGGATGGAGAAAGCCCTTGGAGTGCTGTAGAAACGGGGAGAAGGATCATGGAAGTCTCGGGGTTGGAGTGGCAAGAGCGGGCCGAGGTCGGCAGAGGTATAATAGAGCGACCAGATTGACTGATATCCGCTAAAGATCTAGTATCGAGGTTCTTGTAGCTAGTTTATGCAACGTCTTGTAACTAGCGGACCTACCCTACCGACTGTTGAATAACCAGGTTCATATGCAAAAGTAAAAACGCATGACTACTAAGATGTATTCATATAAACGCGAACGCGCGAAACGCCTGTACCCTGAACCAGCCATCTTTAACACCGACGACCAGCCTGGTTGTGGAGGTGTTCCTCCCTCAGATTGTGTGATCTCTTGTGCTGTGTAAGACTAGGCTGGTAAGTCTACGTCCTACCCGCATCCGTCGTCGATTGTGCTCGACAATTGTTGACTGTGTCAATTTGTCTGTAGTTATCCATTCATTGATAGCCCCCGGGGCATGAGGGTTGCTTGGGCGTGAGTCTGATCCAAATCATAGTTGGTTGGTACGGTCATATCATGTTCGGCCATCCCACTTGGCCACCTCGGGAGCTACCTGTCCTAGCTTCTTCCCGCCCATGCCGCTCTTGTAGCGCTTCCAATGGTTGCTGGCCGCAAAACATTGGTGGAGGAGATCGAGGGACAATGGATGCCCGTCTGAATGCCAATGTAAGGGCATTCATCGAGCCGATGCTCCCAAATTGTTTGACGCAGGTAGTGGAGTGGTGGAATTCTAGGATGATTGATGCGATCCTCCAGGTCGTCGAAGAGCGAACGCGCCGGCGAGATATCTCCCAGATTGTCCATGGCGATCAGACAATACAGAACCTGCAAGGCCACCTTCGAGTCCTGCGTGTGAAATTTCGACAAACCGGGTCGGCCAATCGAGTTCCACAGAGGTGCGAATGGCAACCCTTGGCGTTCGCTGGGTCGAGACAGTACCTGGTGTTCCGAAACATCAGTGGGGGTCATATCTGCGGCCAATCATACCCACTGTATAACAGTCGCTATCATCGCTCGACTCAAACTGATACTTGTAACTGATGGCGCCTGAAGTCATCATGATCATCCATTGCTGTGGAAAGTGAGTCTCAAACCCCCTCACTGATACTTCAATCACTGAGGACTGTTCGGGTAGACCTGGCTCGATCGCTTGAACTTACGGCTCCTGTGGGAAGTTGGGCAGGAAAATGGCCGAGCGAGGAGACGTCGAAGGATGGATATTGGTTCCGAACGACCCGGTACGATTCAACTCGGAATATTCCTTTTTTTCGACTGATCAAATGAGTAGGACATGCGTGCTCGACTTGGTTGGATTCGCCAGATCGATAGCCACAGTTGTGGTCCTCTTTCGACCGCAGCGGCGATGCTATTACTTCAAGGCTGGCGAATTGATTCCTGGCGAAAGATCGAAAACCCTTTGTCCCGAACAACTGGTAGAGCTGCGCCACCGGCGCTCTTGATTTGGCTACGTGCAGCGACTGGATTCATCGGGAAACATTCACAAAATATATATCTTGAGATGCGAAGGAAAATTAGACACAAATGCTCCGAATGCCCCCCAAACAAGCTCACAAAGACACTATGTGAGATGTACAGATGCATAGGGTATCCCCAAAGGAGTTCTAATTGTACACCACTTGCTAGGAGAGATGCGAACACGTCAAAAGCTTTTCGAGCGTGTCGAGCGCGTCCCGGAGACTTTTGCCAGAAGGGTCTTAGCTTTTGTGGCTCGACAGTGCCACCTTGACAACCTCCTGTGCCTCCTCAACCGCATCCCGAAGCACCTGAGCCTCCCCTTCCCTCGTTTTAGCCGTTTCCAGAGCCTCACGCCTCTCCCGAACAGCCTTCTCATGGAGACAATGCATTTTGCCTTCGCGCCCTGGAGCTCAGCAATTTCACCTTCTGGCAACCGATCAAAGGCCGCTCGCTGAGTTTCGAGGGTTGAAACCTGACTGGAGAGCTGGTGGTTGATAGTCGAGAGCTGTTCGCACCTTGTCTCGACAACAGACAGGTCATTTGCAAAGCGCTTCGCATTCGCCACTTCTGCCCATGCAAAAGCAGCAGCCTTGTCTTTCTCGGCGCGAAATTGATGCATCAACCTTTCGGACTGCTTGAGACGCGAAGGCCCGGCTTCCTTGTCCTGCTTGAAGGCCGTCAGGGTATCCTCCAGAATGCTCTTGCCCCGATTGTAAGTCTGTTCGAAGTATTGAGTTGTGGCCGAAAGGCCTTCGAAGAGGACGGGGAGTCCGACCTGGGGTAGGACGGCTTGTTCGGCAGGCATTGGGTGGTCGAGCCGATGAGGCGGTGTTTTGGGGGGAGGAGAGGTGTCGCTTGCAAAAGGCTGTCAACGGGGTTGGGGAAGGTTTGCCTGGGCGAAAGCTTCAAAGAAGGGCCTCCGACACGTTCGGACCGCTCGACATTCTTCCCCTTGCCCTGCAAAACAAACGCCGAGCTCTTTTGAGGCCATTCGGTAAGGTTGAGGGTCTTTGGCGGTACCTGAGCGGCTTTTGGGAGGGGTTCCTCAGCTTTCGCTAGACTTGGCATCAGGTCGACAGCAGGTGGGGTGGAAATGAGCGCCTCATTTGTCCATGCCGGACCCTTGCGTCCTGACTTGGGACTTGGGTGCTAGGGCATTGGGATCATCAATTTCTTCAATTTCGGTGCGTTTCGCGCCTTTCGTTTCGCGCCTTTCGTTTCGCGCCCTGTTTACTGACGATTGAGGATGGTTCGAGCGGTTTTCGGCTTGGTCCAGGGGTATTCGGGGGATTTGCGGACCTTCGGACGGGATTTAAGAGCGTTCGGAGTGTGCGCGTGTGTCTTCGAGGGCGATTCGTCAGGTGGTCTAGGATTCCTTGTAGAGCGAACAGAGGATGTAGGCGCCTGAAGCTGTTCAACGTTCCCCCAAACCGCCAGATCCTCCCTCCGAATCGTTCTCACCACGCAATTCATTGGTGTCTCCGTCCTCCAGGGACTCTTCGCGCACCTTGATTACCTTGAACTTGCTCTTCAAACATCCGCAGGCGGAATCGGTAATCGCGAAGCACGAAAGACAAACCTGGACGTTGCCCTTGTCGTCCCACCGATCGAGGATAACAGGATGGCCTTTCTTCGCCGGGTTGTGACATTTTAGACCTCGAACACTGTGAAACATCAGCGAAAGACCTTGATTCGAATGCGAACAAGTTAATGACAGACCCACGTATACATGAATGCCAATTGGGCTTCTTCGCGCTTGTACTTTCAAAGCAGATCGGTCACCGAAAAAGCAGCGAACAGCTATTGTTTACGGTCGAAAGTAGCTTCTTGCTGACAAAAGCTTATCATTGACTTCGTTGAACAATAGTCTACATTGGATGATCGTCTATGTTTGTTTTGTTGTTATTTGCTAGTTGTCATATCAGGGTCTCATCATTGCTGCAAACATTGCAGGATCCTGTTCAATAAATAAGAGGAATCAATCAATATCGTCTGCAGTCCAGAAGCATCCTTCTGTAACAAATACGCTTAATGGGTAACGTGATACCACTGAGCAAAAGGTATAATATTCAATCCAGTGGAACTGGCTGAATCCCATTATAACCTGGTGGTGTCATTCATGACACATTCGTCAGTCTACGAGGCCTTTCGGCGCATTCGGAAGCCTGCACAATAAGAACATGTCAAACCTCAAGGCATACCAAACGATTGGGAACTTACATCAGCGAACAGATGACAGACGGCTGAAGATGCAGAGGTCATCCGGGATAGTCTTATGGACCCCTTTCAAAGCTTTCTTTCGGAGTGAGTCACATCCCATTTGCATAATTACAGCTATTTCTCGCGCACTACAGCTAGAATCTCCTACGAAAGTAGAGCAAAATGAAGTAAATTGAAAACATGATAAAATGTGCACGCTCCTACATAAGGCGCAAATGGGTAACGTGGCAATCGTCTCCGGACTTCAATACACCTCCGCTCACTATACTTCGCGCTTCTTCCGACCTTGACGCAGCTTGTGATGTAGCGGGACTATGCGACGTATCATTCGTCTGCCAAGTGACCCTCTCTCCCGCGCATCATTCGCGGATCCGCTCGACATCATCGATACCGATTCATTCTGTAGTGGCTCTTCTCCTTCTTCTGGCAATCTTCCTCCTGTCGGTGAGGAAACCTTGACGTACCGGAATGATCCAGACGAGGAGGAAGGCACAGACGGCATAGACGATAAGACAAAAGAGGGGGAAAGCTTGCGCATTGGACGACCCGAGAAAACACGGCGGCGTATTATCTCTGACGATGATGACGAGGACATCTCGCCTGAAGGAGGGCGCAAGCGCATGAAGGTCGCCAGCTCAACTATCGATCAACCCAGTTATCTCCAGAATGTGGCGCTCTCCCCGACTTCTGCTGCCATCTTTATGGACAGCCCTACTCAAGCGGCATCCCCATCAGCCGGCTCTAGTCCTTTCTCGAGCTCGCCATTCATTAGCCTTGTCCCGCCTGGACTTACAGGGATAGAAACAGACATTGTGGAGAGACCAGACAGTCTGCAACAAGAAGGGTCCACATTGGAGGCAATGCGAAGCTCGGGACTTCCGACTCCGCCAGCAACTTCGGCACCAATTGCAGCCCCGGAAGTGACACTACCGACAGAGCAACCTCCGGGAGAAATGGGAGACCATGATACGGACTTGATCGAGAACTCGACAAATACTCCAGGACTGGTGGAAAATGAAGGTGTTGAAGACGAAGATATGGATCCCGACCAATCGGACGGGCACGGAAAGGCGCAATCAATACCGCCTCAGAGCCCTGCGAAGCTGGAGTCGAACGCCAAACCCGATAATCCGGTGTCCGAAGATATTTCGGAAGGTGTTTTCCCGACTAAGATGATCACTGCGGAGGAAGGCGAAGACGAGATTGACCTGGACGATGAACCGCAGGAGATGGACGTCGATCCACCAGAGGCTACTCCGGCACCAGCAGACACCGAGACAACGCGAGATGACAGCGCGCCTTCTTCGGTACCAAAGCCGATCGCAAAGAGTCAGAAAAACAAATCTGGCGCTGCGACAGGAGCAGAGAAGAAGATCAAGGCGAAGTCGGCAATTCAGACCAAAGTGGGAGCAAGACAACCTGGAAAAGGCAAAGGAAAGACCAAGGTGAGCAGGGTCATCTCAGCTGTAGGAGCTGTACTCACGATGATTAAGGTGAATGACCTCAAGTCCGAAAGCTCGAAGCCTCGTTCTGTCAGCGTCTCGGTCAGTCTGCTTCCTGGGATCTATAGCCAAGTCCCTGACTCTGTTACCAGGAATCTGCGCATGCCTCTGCTTCTGCTGTCTCGTCCGAAGTTCCAGCTCATCGAGAGGAGAGCATCGATCCCGAGGACACCGCGGTCTACTGTATTTGCCAGAAGCCATACAATGAGGAAGATGAGGATGTCGTCATGGTTGGTTGCGATGCGTGAGTCTGGCCGAGCCCTTCTCCGACTCGCTGAGACAGGGTGGCAGGTGCGACAATTGGTTTCATCCCGGATGTGTAGGGATCTCGAAGGAGCAGCTCGAGTTACTGGATGTCTATATCTGCGAGTCCTGCGAGCGTAGTAAGCAGGCCGGAGAGTCATCGCACGACGGAACTAAGGCTTCCGACAGGTACCGCCCAAAGGACGGTGTACAAGCTGGTCTGCAAGCGCGACGGCTGTGTCAAATCCTTTACCGGTCGACAGTCAAAGTATGAGGCCTCTCCTTTGTCATGACTCTTTTGATGGTCTTGACACAGGTTCTGCTCCTCTTCCTGCGCTTTCCGCCATTCTCATGCTATCGTATCAGCAACGCCCAATAAGAAAACCCTCAAACAGCTTGCAAATGCGTTCATGTCATACCCTGCTCCCACGAGCGATGTCACCGTCATTCACCATACCACCGATCCCTTCAACTACTCGCCGATCCCGGACAGCAATGTTCTCGTGCTTCTTCACCAGCAGATAGAAGCAACTACCGCAACGATTGAGATCGTTGTCAAGCGGCAACGCATATTACAGCAAGCGATTGCGCGATGCGAGACCCTCTCGGTCCCAGCAGGACTACCCAATGGAGATGGCGGGCAGTCGAAGAAGACGAAAAGCAAAGGCCCGAGGACTGGCTCCGATGACCGGCCGTGCGGATGGGAGAGAAGGTTGATATGGAGTGACGAAGATCTACGCCCATGGGATGGGGATCCTGGTGAAGAGGTGGGTTGTCCTTTGCCTAGAAGGCGATGCGACCGGCATCAAGGGTGAGTGCTGCCATATATGATCCGGTCAAAGCTTATAGCCATCAGATGGCAGAAGACTATGACCGTCTCGCTGGACGTCGAAGCGGCACAGCTTGTGCGTTACGATCGCTGAAACCGCATGATAGGTTGGAGCTTATGTCATCATCACAGAACCGTCGACATCGGAGCCTTATCAGTCAGCGTGATCAGCTCTCTCAAAGCCTTGACGCGAGCAATGCCGCCGCGAGAGCCCGGTCAGTCCATTGGTTCTCGACATGATTTCGCATTGACGGAAGTACAGCGATGCCTTCAGATCGAAGACGGCGGCTCGAATACCTCAAACCAGTAGCTGAGAATCCCGTCCTCCTCTCGCCGCATCAGTCTTCCATCGTCTGCACTATTTCCGACTTTCTAGTGCATGCATGACAAGCTGGTCTTGATATGTGGTCGAGAATGCCATGAATCGCATAACGACTTAGCCGGCGGGAGAAAACGAATTGATGACGTAAAGTCTCAATTTCGATTCCTGCCTTGGAGTGACACTTTTGTCCAGCTAGTCGTGCAGCATGAACCGCACATTCCGGCTCCTCCGTCCCGCCCTCACCTCCGGCTTCCGACCCATCCCGCCCCGCATCCCTCCCGCACCTCTCGCCACCAGCTTGCAATGGCGGCGTCGTTTCGCTCAATCTACCGCGAAACCCCCAACGGCCGATGATGGTCGACCGCTCGAGAATTCACCTCACGATTACAAGCACAGCACCGCACGTTCCGCCACCGAGGAGGTCTGTTATGCCTCATTCAGATTCAAGTCTCGAGCTGACGAGTGCAGATCGGATATGTGACGAGGGACGTCGCTCAGATGATCTCGGGAAAGTCAAGGTTGCCGGCGATGATGGGCGCTATGGAGATCTCGAGTCATTCCCATGCTGGAAGCGTTAGAGACGACTTTGTGAGTCTGGTGTAACGTTGAATTCAGGGGAGCTGAGGATGATGGGTAGATTGGAATCACGAAGAATCTGTTCAAGGAGGTCCCGAGGCCTACTATGCTGTTTGGCGAGTCACCTCCATCCGACCTGGATTCATTCCAGCTGATGAAAGGAAACAGGCCTCGCCGGTACACTGCCCTACCTTGGAACGGCGATCGGTACCGTCTTCCTCGCTCGCGAAGCTGCCCGGGCAAGCCAAGGTACGCCCGGATGCGTGTGAAGCAAAACTAAAAGTCTAGGCTTGAGCAATCTCACTGGTTTGTCCACTGGAGACGCTCTTTCCAGCCTTCACATACTCGAGCACGTCCAGATCACCTACGGTGCCATCATCCTCTCCTTCCTCGGCGCCTTGCACTGGGGTATGGAGTTCTCGAAGCTAGGTGGGGAGCACGGGTATGCTCGGCTCGCGGTCGGGACACTCCCCGTCATGTTCGCTTGGCCCACGACCTTCCTCACTCACGGGATCGCACTGGCCGTACAGTGGATTGGGTTCACGGGCATGTGGTTCATTGATCAGAGAGCGAGCACCAATGGATGGAGTGAGTCTATGCTTTCGAGCGATTTGCTGATGGGTTAGCCACGAGCTGGTACGCGACTTATCGGTTCTACCTCTCCATCATTGTCGGATTCTCCATCGTCGGCACCTTCGCCGGGACCGGTTACTTTGGTGCTGGAGCAGGAGCGGTCACCGATATCGACACCCACAGGATGCACCACTCGACCGAGCGAGTGTCTTCCATGAAGCGCCTAGACCGGGTCAAGGAGAAGAATTACCCTCCCAAGGAGTACGCTCGTGCTGGGAAAGCCACCGGCCTGGTATCCGGCGACATCATGGTTGAGGAGAACGACGACAGTTACCTAAGACTGCGGAACCTCTCCAAGGAGGAGCCTTCCGAAGAGGAGGAGGAGCAGGAGCAGGAAGAGGCCGAGGCGAAGAAGCAGGAGGACAAGCAGAAAGCGTCAGAATACCAGGACAAGAGGGATGAGTTCCAGATGGATATCGCGCCCGGGAGGATGAAGGATACGGCGAAAGATCGGACGGGGAAGAACGCGAACGTGGCGGGTGGGAGTGAGGAGAGGCCGGATGAGCAGAAGCAGTCTGAACAGATGGGTGCGGGTGCGGTGGGAAAGAGGACGGAGTTGGGGACGAGGCAGGATGAGGAGTTCAAAAAGAAGCAGGAGGAGGAACATGGGGACTCATCTACTGGACCGGATGAGCAGCAGAAGGCCAGGGGGAAGGAGGCGGCTAGGGAGAAGGTGGGAGAGGTTGGCAAGTAAAGGGGGGAAGCGAGACGGCAACGATACGCTGAGACGCAGGGCGCGTGGAGGTCTTAAAGGTGGAGGCGTTGTCGAGGAGGCGTCGGCAGTGAGGTGTCGAGTCAGACTCTTGATCGATATCACCGAGAACCCCAAAAATGAAAGCATGCCAGGCTTGTGACGACAGGAGTGCAAGAAGCAATATTCTATGCCAGAATACCCAAAACATGCTAATCGCTACAATTGAGAACAATCCCTCCTCGATTTGGCTCAGATTATTTCAGCCCTTTGACCCGCTTCACCTCTCGCACATCCGGACCCTGCAGCGACACCGATGGGCTCCACTCTTCGTCGAGCAATTCGAGGGAACGTTTCCGGTTGAATCCAGCTGAATCGCCGAATACCACATTCGTGCCGATCGCCCCACCACCGATCAGGCTGCCGTCTGGCATAGTTCCGGTGGCCATGAATTGCTGGGCGCGTCCACGTCAGCTTAAGCCAATACCAAATCTGGGACCGCACCTGCAGGACCATCTGATAAGTCTCGTCACTCCACCCCATGGCAGCCAAAGGATTCCGAATAGCCTCGTCATGCATCCACTGCGCTGCGCCCATGACAAACGCATCCACCACGCCTTGATCGGACAATGGCGGGACACCAACGGATCGGGGCACCTCCGCAGACAGCTGAATCGCCTTGAGATGCATCAAGTGTTTGTCGAGGATGCCGAAGAGGCCGTTCTTAGTGAATGGCTTCGCCAGGACGTCGTTCATCCCACTCTGAAGATACGAGTCGACGTCCTCTGTGACTGTCAGTGGTGTCGTCTAAGCACGACTCACGTGGCTCAGCGTTCGAGGTCATCGAGATGATAGGAGTGTAGATGTCGAATTGTCGGATCAACGATGTCGCTTTCCGTCTGGGAAGTATTAGCTTGTGCCTTCGACCGCATACGCAATGCTCACCCGTCCATGCTAGGTCCAAAAAAAATGTCCATCAGAACCAGATCGTACTTTGTCCGATTCATCTTCTCCACGGCCCCTTGCGCGTCATCGACGGTTTCGGTGACGCACCCGAACTTCTCCAAGAACTTGCTCGAGAGCTGGCGGTAAACCACATCGTCTTCAACAACCAAGATCCTCGGGGTTTGTGTCCAGTGGGGCATGACGGTGGTGGACCGCCGAAGTCGAACGGCATAATCGTTGATGGAGTCGGATTGTGGGGGGATCAGCAATGTGCCGAATGGCGATTGCTGAGCTTCATCATCGAGTACGTTATTCTTGGAACCCGTCGCTGGTCGAGGTGTCGAATCCAACGGGTCCTGGGAATCACCGTCGAAGCGAGCTCCATTCTGAGCGCCAAGCGCTTCGACCATGAGGCGGAGTGCGGCGCCATCGCTCGACTGGCGATGGTAGATCGGAATGGCTGCCGTAGTCGCTTTGGTCAGCCAAGCCGGGGTATCCGCGAAAGCAGGGGTAACGCCGAGAGGCTCTCCGTCGTAATGCGTATGCTGTTGTTTTGGCATCTCAATCACGTCGTCCTCCTGATCTTCCTGAATTACGCCTGAAAGATGACTTCGCCCGCTCGAGACCGGTCGACCCGAGCCAGCCCCACCAGAGCCCTTCAATGACCCCACCGGACTAGGTCCATCTCCGCTCGTCCGACTACCAGACGCATCGGTCCTGGGCGAGATGTGGGCCCCGTTGGCTGGATGGAGTCGCGTTGCCGGGGGCGCGGGATGTCGTAGCGGGCCGCCAAAGGAATGGGCATGCGTGGGGGTACCAAGAGGGATGCTCGGGTACGCCCCATTACGAGGCAGATTGCCTTGAGCAGCTTGGTCGAACAGCTGGAATAGGTGTGACATCCGTGGGGAGGGCTCCACATCTCCAATGGGTGATCCTATCATATCTGGCCCATCAGCTAAATCGCTCAAATTATAGACTCACCCTTTTCCATCGCAGCAAGATGCCCAATGACTTCCCGCATCATGATCATCAAACCCATCGCTCGCGACCTTGCTTCTTGAACCTCGTCCAACGCACTCGCCAACCGCTCTTCGAGCCCCATAACGCGGTTCTCCATTTCGATCAAGCGGCCCATCTCATCAGTGCTTGGTCCCGCCGAGCGTGGCCCTGACGGAGAGGTTTCGTTCCCAGGCTCAGTGCCTTTCTTCAGCACGACCGCCTTGCGCTAGAACCGTCAGCCTTGGTGAGAATAAGTCGCTCACCTTGATGCTGTCTAGGTCGGCTTTGCCGCCGGCTTGGAAGCTGGGATGCTGGAACTCCCATACCTGCGGCACATATTAGCGCTGGTGAGTCACTGTAGGCTAATTACTGACATTCTCCTTGATCTGCCCCGTCTCCTCGTCTACATGCTTGATCTGCAGAGGATCAGATGAAATCCTCTGATAGTCGGATGACATACCTTGGAGAACCCATACTTGTTCAATTGCCTGACAAAGCTGGAGCAGTTGGAATGCCGGAACGTCTGCGGCCTGGATCACGATCAGCATGTCCTTTCTGAGAAGCCTTTTCCATAACCACTCACAGGACCTTCGTGGTAAACTCGTTCATATCCCACACCACGAAGCTGGTCCCTCCCCTTCCCCATCCCACCGAACCTCTCTCCGCGCCCTCGCCCCTCGGCTGTCCCGGCGCCTTTCCCCGCCCATACATGGCGCTCTCCTCCTCCAGCATCTTGTACAGCTTCTTGATGAATTCGGACGGCCCTGCTTGTTGTGCGCCATTCAGATCCGCTGCCACACCGCCAAATGTTTGCCTGCTCGGATCGGGAGGTTGGGAGGTATTCAGAGGCATAGAAGTGAGCCCGCCAGGACCGGGTGGGACTGCTCTGCCATTCGGCACACGTGCACGGTCATGGCTCACCAGGTCCTCCAGCTTGACTGCTACCCCATGTCCACCGGGCATATGCATTCGGGGTGGTGGAGGCATAGGGCTGACATTGGGATGGAAAGATGACCACCCGGCGCCAGGTGGACCTGGGAGTCGCGTCGAGCCGGAAGGAGATGCCCGAGGTTGAGTGTACGGTTGATGAGGGTCATGACCACGTGAAGGGCCAGCTTGGGCGTTCTGATATCCCTCGACGCCATCCCACTCCATCCCTCGTCCATTCTGAATCGGCGAGTTCCGTCCATAAGGGTAGGGGTTGGGGTTCTGAATGTAGTGCGGAACGCGATGGATGTTCGGCGGGCCGGGTGTGGGCGGTTGGCCTTGATTAGGGTAGAACATGGGTTGCTGAGGTGGAGGGTAGTCAGATGGATTGGATGGTATGCGCGACATTGCCGGGATTCGTCCAGCGGTCGTACTCTTGCGATGCGACGAGGCCGAGGCGGGCACCCTGTGCGAAAATGTAAAGCCCAGCGACAGGGCTTACCGGATTCAATGGGAAATAGCCAGGTCCGAGGGGTGAGACGATAACTTCTATAGCTTTATGGGTGGCGTTCCGATCTTTGCCGGAGGTAACTCGCTTTCCCGTCAAAGCATAATACAAGGTGAATTCCCAGACACAAGCAAGCAAGCCAGGACGCGATGATAAAGCGAGCGAGATTGCCTCCGCAAAATGGGGTAAAAGGGAAGACAGCAGCATGTAGCGATTTAGAGTTCTCGGCACCCGAATTGCCACGCATCCAGTTCAAATCCTCGGATCTGCCTCCCTTCCCCTTGTCATTCGATAAATCATGGATCTTCCAATCGTACCAAACAAAGCCTAGTGCTCTTGACTTCGCCATGTACAGTCTCTCTCTTCCAAGCTTAGGATGTCTTCTGGGAAGACGCCGCCGAAGATTGGAGGGCATAAGCTTTGATTGTCGGCATCCGGGGTCAGGGCGGTCCGGCAATATCGTCCGCGAACGGACTCAGTCGTCCTCGCTTGAAAGCCTTGCTACTTCAGAGCAACTCCGCAGCTCGACATAATCACGCAATCGGGTGATTGAGGATGACGTCAGCATAGCCGGGTGCCGAGTTTTGAGCCTGGCATGCGGTCGATTATCTTTCCTGTCATGGCCACAGCCCTTGGCGGTGCTTTGTCTACCAAAGTCGACGGAGCCCCCAGTTGAAAAATTTGGCCACCACCCGATCGGTGGCTGCAGCTACTTTAGCAAGAGGATTAGCTTGTCGAATGCAGCTACGATGCCGCTTAGAACAGAATAGAAGCGGTCTTGTTGATGGAAGTCCCGTCGAGCAGCTTTAAAGATCGCTGCTCTTATCTCGTTGCAGAGCTGGTAGCACGAATGAGTCCTGCTCGAGCCGACAAGGCCTATGTCCCGTTCAACCCCAAGCCCAAAGATGTCGGGACGTGAGTCTCCCCCACCACAATTTGCCAGATACATGCTTATGATTGATGCACACCAGACGGACAGGCCAAGC